>ERZ772967.386-NODE-386-length-36459-cov-4.189100_pt1 | contig 36459 bp, 23 predicted proteins | sample MGYA00511677_ERZ772967 | MGnify/ENA primary metagenome ERZ772967 (study PRJEB29015, sample SAMEA2737931) | human oral metagenome | biome: human oral; feature: human-associated habitat; material: dental | place: China | collected 2146 ...
GACGGCGCCGCCCTCGCCCATCGTCATGTGGTGCGGTGGGTAGAAGCTCGACGTGCCTATGTCGCCGACCGTTCCCGTATAGCACTGCTTGCCGTCAATCTCATAGCGCGAGCCGAGCGCGTCGCAATTGTCCTCGACGAGCCAAAGCCCATGCTTTTCACAAAATTCCTTGACCGCCCGAAGGTCGAACGGGTTGCCGAGCGTGTGCGCGAGCATGACGGCACGCGTCTTGGGAGACAGCGCCTCTTCAAGCCGTGTGACGTCGATGTTATACTGCGGGATCGTCACGTCGACGAAGACGGGCACGGCGCCGTACTGGATGATCGGCGCGACCGTCGTCGGGAAGCCCGCCGCGACCGTGATGACCTCATCGCCCGGACGCACGGCGCACTCGCCGAGGAGCGGCGAAGTCAGCGCCATGAACGCCAGCAAGTTCGCCGCAGAACCCGAATTGACGGCGAGCGCGTAACGCGTGCCGAGAAATGCGGCCAGTCCCTTTTCGAACTGTGCGGCATAGCGTCCCGCCGTCAGCCAAAATTCCAAGGAACTGTCGACGAGGGCTTCCATCTCCTCATGATCGTAGACGCGCCCCGCGTAGGGGATGCGTGCGCCCTTCGTCCATGGTGCAGGCTTGTGGTATTCATCGGCGTACTCGCGCACGAGCGCGAGGATCTTGTCATGAAGTTCCTGTTTCTTCGTTTCTCTTTCCTTCATCTCGTCATCTCCCTCGCGCACGCAAAAACGTCTCGATGAGTTCCGCCTGCTCGAACATCTGCTTGCGTCTCATGCCGATCTCCTGCGCCGCACGCTTGCGCAGGAGCTTCGCCCACGCGCGTGCGCCTTCGATCTGCGCGGCAGGAGCGGCGCCCGCTTGACCGTCATGCTTGCGAAAACAGCTGAGCGTGTCGACCATATAGAGAAGATCCCCCTTCTCCAGAAGCCGCAGCCAGCACTCGACATCGGGCAGCACAGTCGCCGGCTCCTGCGTCAAGATCTCACGCACGGTTTCCCTTGCCGAGCGCGGCAGCAGCACGGTCGTAAACTCACCGATGAAGTTCGCCTGCTTTTCGAGAATCCCGTATATCGCCATCTGACCCGGAATGCGCGAGGTCTCCTCGACCGGCAGCGGGTCTATGGCAGGATCGGCGATGACGCTTCCCGCCTCGTCGATGGCAGAGCGGTGCGAGGTCACAAAAGCGATGCCGTCCTCCATGCTCAAGGCGTCCGCCATGCGCTCGATCTTCTCGGGCGCATAGAGGTCGTCGTCGAAGAGATAGGCGAAGTATTCGCCGCGCATTCTTTCGAGCGGAGCGAGCCAGTTCCTGCGCCGGGAAAGGCTCGCGTCATGCGTGTAGTGGATGCGGTCGTCCGCCGCATACGCCTTCATCATCTCCTCTGTACGATCATCCACGCTGTTGTCGCTGACGATGATCTCGATGTGACGATATGTCTGAGCGAGGGCGCTTTCCAATGCAAGTTTGAAGAACTCTGGCCTCTCGTGCGTCGGCATAAGAATGCTCACCAAAGGCAAAGCCTCCGTCGCATACTCCGCAAGGAAAGCCTGCCTTCCCTTCTCGTCTGCGGGGAAGCTTTCACCCAAGAATTCCACGAGCGGCTCTTCCTGTCCCACGACGGCGGTGCGCAGTCCATGACGACGGAACTCCAAGCACTGCGCTGCATCGAAGAACGCCGCTCCATGAAAGAGATCCTCACGCCACGGCAGATCAATCTGTGTCGCCATGAGGAAGCCGTCAACGGCGAGTACATTTTCCATCTCACCGAGTACCCGCCCCCATGATACCGTACGCGCACCCTCGGCAAGCCGGAGGGCGCCGATGCGCCTCGTCGAATGAAAGGCGATGCCGTCGGGCGGCAAGAGCTTCGTGCCTGAAACACCGAGCATACCGAGATCGGCGTGCTTTTCAAAGAGGCGGACAAGGCGCACCAAGAGATGCGAGTCCAGGATGCGCACGCGCTCATCAAGATAGATCTTGTACTTCGCGGCACTCGCTTCCATCGCCTGTCCGTATGCCGCCGCCATACCCGCCTTTCCCTCGACCTCGACGAGTTCCATCGTAAAACCTTCCGGCTGTTCCAATAGGCGAATCGACATCAGGAGGTCCTGAGGAAGTTCCTCTCCCTGACGTGCGACGATGACGGCGATCTTCTTCGCGTCCTGCACAATTTCCTGCCGGGGCCGCATTTCCTGCTCCTCCATCTCCTCTTCCCTCTTTTCCTTATTCATCCATGCACGCTCCATCCTTTCATCCGTTCAGCCGAACCACGACTTCCGCAAGGCACGCTTTTCCTGCCAGATTTCGCCGCGCGTGTCAAAAGACGCGGTATGCGCACGCGCGATAGAAAGGAACTGCGCCAAACGCTCCCCGTCTTCGATTTCTCGCGTCATATCCGCGCGGCGGAAAAGCTGCATCTTCGGCCGGCGCAGATCGACGCTGCCATCCTCGTCGACGACTTCCTGCGATTCGAGACGGAACTCATGCTCCCTCGTGCGTATGCAGAGTTTGTACGTCTGTCCGGGGAAGATGGAATTGCTTATGACATGGTCACGCGCCGCGCCGCCCAAGGCAGCGGGCAGATTGCCGTCGATATGTGCAGGAGCAGTGAATCCCGCAAGGTGCGCCGCCGCCGGATAGATGTCGAGCGCACTCGTCAGCTCGTCGACGACACCGAGCTGCGGCACGCCCGCGCCGCGCAGCATCCATGCCGCCCCCGTCTGCGCCGCTCCCATCAGATATTGCGGCTCATCGACGAGCACGGCAGATCCATGATCCGAATACAGCTGTATGATGTACTCTTCCTCCCCGTAATGTTCCTCGATATAGGAGAAAAGCTGACCGAGGCTTTCGTCGACGCTCGCCATGTTCTCACGCGCCGCTGCTGCGAAAATCGGCTCATGCGGCAGGTAGACGCTCGGCAGAGCCGCCTTCGCTCCCTGGATGCAGTCGGCAAGCGAGGCGCCCGTCTGCACGGGAAGCGGCATCGCAGACGAGCGCGACGGCCACGGATGCATGTCCGTAAAATGCAGGAATACGAACTGATCGCATGGTGCGAAAGCCTTCAAACTCCCAATCGTCCGTCGCACGCCCTCTGAGGCAGAAAGTTCCCACGCGTTGACGATGAGTCGGTCATGCCCTCGCGTCGCGCCGTTATAGATGCCATTGCCGTCCCCCATGACATTCGTGCAGTAGTAGCCAAGCGCCTTCATCTGCTCCGAAAGCGTGACGAACGACGGATCCAGTTCGTTCATGCAGTTCTCGTTGAAAGACTGCAGCCGATGGAGATGGCAGCCCGTCTCGATCGTCGCCAGCGATGGGTAGGTGTACTCCGCCACGGAAAAATGCTGGTCGAAGACGATTCCTTTGAGGAAGAAGCGCATGAGGTTCGGCATCAGGGCGTAGCCATGCTGCTTCATCGCCGTCCAGGAAAAACCGTCAGCAAGGATGTGCAGCACGAGCTTCTTGCGATGCGGGCTGTGCCGCAAGGGGATGGGCTTTCCCGCGAGGAAGGGATGTGCGGACGATATCTGCGTCTTCTCGCTGATGCGATAGAAATTCGTCGCCCACTTGCCGAGAAAGACGCTTCCTCCTTCCTCTCCCGCAGGCGCGAGACGGATCTCCTGCGTCTCCTCCGTGCCAATAAGTGGCAAAAAGACTTCTTCATCCTCGTCCAGCGTGATGCACTCCGGCACAAGACGCGCGCGCAGGACATCGAAGACGAAATCTGCGCCGCCGATTGCGCAGAAACGCGGATCGTCCTTGTACATCTCCAGCAAGAGGCCCTTGTTGTTCAAGCCCCCCTGCCCGATGTAAGCGCCGACCCAATAGCGCAAGTCTTCCCGTGACTCCTCCAGCATCGGAAGGAACTCGCCGGCGAAGACGCCGATCTCATCCGCCAGGACGCCGTCCGCCAAGTGCGCCCGGCTCTTGGCGATCGGTGCATAGACCGGCTCTCCCATGGCAAGCGACAAGAGATCGAGATACTCCGAGAACTGTTCGCGAGGTATCGCGACCTCGATTGGCAGCCGATAGATATGACTCGCAATGCCTTCCAAGATGAGCTGCCTGCGCACGTCGCCGAAATGCCTGCAGCATTCGATGAGGCTTTTCCAGATCTCGTAGTGGCACTTCTTCTTCCGATAAGCCTGCTCCAATGTATCGCGTGCGACTTCAAAACTTCCATGGAAGAGCGCGTAGCGTGCATAGAATATATCGAAGTTCTCCGACTGTGGGAAGAGCGCTCGATATTCGACGAGCAGCTGCAGGAAAGAGTCATCGTAATCCTTCCGCGCACTCTTCTCCTCCAAAGCCGCGAAGAGTTTGCCTCCGCGCACGCATGATTCCTGATACAGGCTCTCGTCTGCAGAAATCGCCCGCATATCCCACTCCATCAAGTTTTCCCCTCATTCCTGTCGCCGCTGAACCACGACGGGCGCAGCGCACGCTTCTCGCGCCACACTTCCCCGCGCGTATCGATCGCAGCCGTATGCGCACGCGCCATGGCGAGGAACTTTTTCCGAAGTCCCTCATCTTCCACCGGATGCCGCTCTTTGCCGCGCAGGAAGAGCTGCTGCAGCTTCGGCTGTATGAGATCCGTCATGCCGTCCTCATCGACCGGCTCGCGCGATTCCAAGCGGAATTCGTGCATCTTCGAGCGGATTGCCAACTTGTATGTCTGCCCCGGGAACAGAGAATTGCTGATGACAAATTCTCTCTCTTCGCCGCCCAGAGCCTTCGGCAGATTGCCGTCGAGGTGTGCTGGAGCATCGAATCCCGCGAGATGTGCCGTCGCCGGATAGATGTCGAGCGCACTCGTCAGCTCATCGACGACGCCTGTCTGCGGTACGCCAGCACCGCGCAGCATCCACGCCGCCCCCGTCTGGTTCTCACCGATATAGTCGACATCATCGCTGAATACGGAGACACCGTGATCCGAATAGGCCTGCACGATGTACTCATCTTCTGGGTAATTCGCCTCGATATAGGCGAAAAGCTCGCCAAGACTGCGGTCGATGGAGCGCATGTGTTCCAACACATCTTCGGCATAAATCGGCACATGCGGCAGATTGACGCTGGCGACGCCTTCCGCCGCGCCTGCAAGCCGCTCGGCGAGCGGCAGCTGCACCTGCGTGGCGAGAGGAAGCTGAAAGTCCGCTGCTGATCCCGGATGGGCGTCCATCAGATGCAGCAGAATGAAGGGATCACATTCGGAAAAGGCGCGCATCGTCTGCACGGTCCGTTCCACTCCCTGATAAGCCAGACCGGCATCGCCATGCACGATCATGAGCCTGTCATAGCCGCGCGTCACCTGCGGATAGATGCCCGTCGCATCGCCCATGGTGCTCACGCAGTAGTAGCCGAGATGCGCCATCTGCTCCGCGATGGTGATGTAGCGCGGTGAAAGCTCCGCCATGCAGGTCGGATTGAATACCTGCGAGCGGTGCGCATAGACACCCGTCTCGATCGTCGCCAACGAAGGAAATGTATATTCCGCCACCGAATAATGGTTGTTGAAGATGACGCCCTTGGAAAAGAAGCGCATGAGGTTCGGCATCGGCTCGAAATCACGGCGCTTCATCTCGGGCCAGCAAAGTGCGTCGATAAGGATGTGCAGCACGAGTTTCTTGCGATGCGGGCTGTGTCCGAGATGGATCGGCTTGCCTAGGATGACCGGCGACGCCGAAGAGATTTCCGTGCGCTCGCTGAGGCGGAAGAAGCTCGTGACCCACTTGCCGAGTGTCGCTCTGTCCTCTGCGACAGACGCGCTGCGAAAGACAACCTCCTGCCGCGCCTCCGTCCCAGCCAATGGCACAATGACATCGTGAATACCTTCCTGCACGTCATCCGCTTCCGCCTGCGCACCATCAAGACCCGCTGCATCCGCCCCGCCGATCAAAAGGGGCGAGCGGATCTCCCGCGCCCGCATGATATCGAACACGAAGGCATCGTCCTCCGCTAGGGGAAAATCCGTCGTCTCCTTGAGCACTTCCAAGAGCATCGCCTTCGCATGCAGCTTCCCTCGGTCGACAAGGACGCCGCTCCAATAGTGCCAGCCGTCCGCCGGCTCTTGAAAGCTCGGCAGGAACTCGCCGAGGAACACGCCCGGCGGCGCTTCGACGCCGTCCGCCCCGAGACGCGCGCGCCCGAGCACATACGGCGCGAGGTTCGGCAGACCCATGGCGAGCGAGAGGAGCGCCAAGGACTCTGCCAACTCCGCCTTCTCGATGGGCACATCGACGGGAAAGCGATAGACACGGCTCGCAACGCCCTCGATGGTCAGAAGCCTTCTCTTGTCCCCGAGGCGCTTATAGCATTCGATGAGGAGCTTCCATACCTCGTAGTGGCATTTCTTCTTCTCATAGGCACGCTCCGCCGCTTCGAGTGCCACCGTCACACTGTCGTGCGCGAGAGCGTACTGCGCGTAGAAGATGTCGAAGTTCTCTGACTGCGGGAAAAGCGCCTGATACTCGACCAGCAGGGACAGAAAAGAATCATCGTATGCCCCGCATGTACTTTTTTCCTGCAGGGCAGCAAAGATTCTGCCTGCCGCCCGGGCTCTTTCTTGATACGCGGCTTCTTCCGCAGGCATCGCCATCTTCATCTTCATCTCCTTCGCTCTTCCGCTGCATCGGGAAACCATGCGGCACGCAATGCCCGCTTCGCGGGCCAGACCTCGCCGCGCGTATCGAGCGAGGACGTATAAGTGCGCGCCAGCGAGAGGAAGCTCTGTCGCAGCGCCTCGTCATGAATCTCGCGGCGCTTTTCGCCGCGCAGAAAGAGGCGCTGCTTCGGCTGCCGGAGATCCACGCTGCCGTCTTCATCGACGACCTCAGCAGAGCCTAGGCAGAACTCGTGCGTCTTCGTACGAAGCGCCATGTTGAAAGGCTTCCCCGGAAAAAGCGTGTACGATACCGTATGGTCGCGTCCACAGCCGCCAAAGACGCGCGGCAGGCTGCCGTCGAGACCGGCAGGCGGCAGAAATCCTGCAAGATGCGCCGTCGTCGGATAGATGTCGAGCACACTTGTCAGCTCATCGACGAATCCCGCGTTCGGCACACCCGCACCGCGCAACATCCACGCCGTGCCGTTCAGATTTTCGCTGACGTAGTCCACCACCTCGCCGAACACCGCAGCGCCATGGTCGGAATACAGCTGCACGACGTACTCATCCTCTGCATAATTCTCTTCGATGTAGGCGAACAGCTCGCCAAGGCTGCGGTCGGCACGCCGCATGCCTTCGAGGACAGCTTCCAGATGGAGTCTCGAATTCACGCGGTCTACGCTCGGCGTATCGTCGTCCGTATCGTCGAGCCGATCGGCAAGCCCCAGCGAGACCTGCGTCTCTAAAGGCACCTGCCACCTGGCCGTCGTGCTCGGATGCGCATCCTCTACGTGGAGGAAGATAAACTGATCGCACTCGGCAAAGGCGCGCATCTGTGTCAGCGCATTGTGGACACCGTGATACGCATGAAGCCCATCGCCGCCGGGCTTGGAAATCAGCCGGTCGTAGCCGCGCGTCACGCCGTTGTAGATGCCGCTCGAATCTCCCCAAACGTTCACGCAATAGTAGCCAAGACGCTTCATCTGTTCCGAAAGCGTCAGGATGGAAGGAGCCAGTTCTCCCATACAGGTGGAGTTGAAGATCTGCGAATGATGTGGATAGAGCCCCGTATCGATCGTCGCCAAAGCAGGATACGTATACTCTGCAACTGAGAAATTGTCCTGGAAGATCATGCCTTTGGAAAAGAAGCGCATGAGGTTCGGCATCGGCGCAAAACCGTATCGCTTCATCGCAGGCCAGCACAGGGCGTCGACGAGGATATGCAGGATGAGCCTCTTCCGCTTCGGACTATGCCCCAAGCGCACCGGCTCCCCCATCATGAAGGGGGCTGAAGACTTCAGCTCCGTGCGCTCGCTCAAGCGAAAGAAACTCGTGACCCATTTGCCGAGATGCATCGATGACTCGCCGAGCGACGCGCTCCGGAAAAAGATTTCCTGCCCGGACTCCGTACCCGCCAAGGGCACGACGAGATCCGACGAGCCGATGCGGTCGCGGCTATCCCGCCAAACGTCCACGGCTGCCGCCCCATCCACCTGCTTCACTTTCATGACATCGAAGACGAGTTCTTCCACCGCGGACACGATCGCGGGATCTGCCTTGAGCGCCTCGAACAGCGCCGCCTTGGCATCGAGCGATGTCATCTCCACGAAGATGCCGCTCCAATATCGATACTCGTCGTGCGCCGGACGAAGCGTCGGCAAAAACTCTCCGGCAAAGGCCCCGGGCAAGGCCAGAAGGCCTTCTTCCCCCATGCGTGCGCGCCCGATCGTATAGGGTGCATGGATGGGCACTCCCATCGCGACCGACAAGAGTGCGAGGGATTCTTCCAGCGTTTCCCGTGCGAGCGGCACTTCTATGGGAGTGCGGTAGACGCGGCTCGAAATGCCCTCGAAGATCAGCAGGCTGCGCATGTCGCCGAGCCGCCGATAGCATTCGATGAGGATTTTCCAGACTTCGTAATGATACTTCTTCTTGGCGTACGCCTCCTGCGCTGCCGCAAGCGCCGCTTCTGTATCCCCATGCGCGAGCGCATGACGCGCATAGAAGATCCGGACATTCTCCGAATCCGGAAAGAGGCGCCGATACTCCTCCAGCAACACGAGATATGTGGCATCGTAGCGACCGCATTCACCCCTTTGCAGCAAGGCCGTAAAGAAGGCGCGTCCCGCTTCGCTCTTTTCCTCATACATGTGCTCCGCACGATCGTTCAGCATCCGCAGTCCTCCTCCCACTTCTCGTGAAACGATGCCGTGTGCTCGCGCGCCAGCTGCAGGAACTCCTCCATGAGTGCAGCATCGAAGACCTCGCGGTGCAGCGCGTCGCGCGTGTAGATGTGCGCCGTGAACCGACTCAGATCCACAGTGCCGTCGTGATGCGTCGGACGCTCCGTCTCCAGACGGAACTCATGCGCCGCCGTGCGTATGCTGAGCTTGTACGTCTGCTCCGGATAGATGGAGTTGCTGATGCAATAGCGTCTGCCCTCGCCGCCCAAGGTGCGCGGCAGTACGCCGTCGAGCTGTCCCACAGGCGCCGAGAAGCCTGCGAGCTTCTCCATGATCGGATAGATGTCCAAACAGCTCGAAAGCTCCTCGACCGTTCCCCGGTGCGGCACGCCTGCACCGCGCAGCATGAGCGCGGCGCCTCCCTGCGTCTCGGAGAAGTACCACGCATCCTCCGAATAGACGGAACTGCCGTGATCGGAATAGGCGCAGACGATATATTCATCGGGCGCATAATGCTCCTCAATATAGTCGAAGAGTCTGCCCAGTTCGCGATCCATCATTTCGATGCGATGCGGATTGTCGTAGCCGTAGACATCGTTGTACGGCAAGCGCACGGAAACATCGTCTCCCGGCATGACGCGCGTATGCTGCCACGGGATATGCGTCTGCGTCTTCAGCGCTAGGGGGGCGATCGTCGCCGGCGTTGAGTGCGCGTCCCCCACATGCAGGAATACATAGTTGTCGCATTCATCGAAGGCTTCCAAGTGTGCGATCGTGCGTGCGACGCCATCGTACGCAGGCTGTGCCAGATACGGATTGACGATGAGGCGATCGAAGCCGCGCGTCACGCCGTCATAGATGCCGCGCCCGTCGCCCATGACGTTGACGCAGTAATAGCCGAGATCCTTCATCTGCTCGGACAGTGTCTTTATATCCTTGTCGATCACGAACATCGGCTTGTCCCACACGACCTGCGAGCGATGCGGCAGCATGCCCGTCTCAATCGTGCCAAGGGAAACGAAGGTGTACTCCGCCACGCAGTAGTTGTTGTTGAAGATGACACCATCGGAGAAGAAGCGCATGAGGTTCGGCACAGGACGGAAGTCGCGCGCCTTCATCGCCTGCCATGAGAGGCCGTCGAGCAAGAGGTTCAGGACGAGCATCTTCCGCCTTGGACTGTGCCCCAGCAGAATCGGCGCAGCAACGACGAAAGGATCCGCTGAAGACACCTTTGTCCCTCCTTCGAGACGCAGGAAGCGGAACTCCCCGCGTCCGCTGAGGATGCTGCCCTCGGTCCGCACGTCCGCCACGTCGATTCTCTGTCCCTCCTGCGTCACGGCCACAGGCAGAATACATTCTTCAGCAACCTCGACGAAGCCTTCGGCGCGGCGCGCCTTCATGACATCGAACACCATGCCGCAGTAATCATCCGCCAAAGAGCCGTCGCTGCGCTTCAAGAGATCCAAGCGCCTTGCCCGTACATGAAAGAGATCCTCCGCATTGTAGACTCCGCAGTAATAGCGGCGGCGCTCCCCCTCATGACCTTCGCTCAGGAGGAACTGCCCGAGTGCAGACACGAGACCCAAATTGCGGCTGCCATCCGCCCGCTCCACGAAATCGAAGCGGAAGGGCGCCAGCTGCACATCGAGCATACCGCAGAAGAATGCCTCTTGCCGGCGCGCCTCTTGAAAGATGGGCAAAGGCACATCAAGCTCCATATTCTTCTGGCAGAGCGCCTTGAAAAATATGGCCTCTTCGTCAAGGCCGAGCGCATCACCGATCTCGAACAAGATCTGCCAGATCTTGTGACTGATCTTCCGTCTCCTGTACGCCTCGCGTGCGAGGCGGTGCGCCTCCTCCATCTCTCCGAGCGCGAAGGCAAGGCGTGCCGTGAAGTAGAACACGGCCGCCCTGTTCTTCGTCACCTTGTCGTAGGCTTCGAGCTTCGTGCAATATTCCTCCGTATAGGCGCCTTCACGCACGGCTTCCCTAAGCCAGAGACCGAGCGCATCCTCCTCGCCCGTGTCCCATCCCAGATTTTCCTGCTCCTGCATGGACTCTTTCTTCCCTTCATCCTCGCACGAAAGGATGCTCTCCGTGCCAGTCAAACTTCATCAATCAGGCGGATGATGTCCTTGAAGGGCATGAGATCCGCGTCCGCCTCAAGCGAACGATGGTGCTTCAAGATGGACATCGCCGTGCGCTCCATCGCGGGGAAGGCGCTGCGCGTCAGCTGGTTCGCGTAGATGACGATATTCACGCCATGCGCGGCAAGTTCCGCCTCCGTCACAGAGCTGTAGGAGGTCGGCACGGCAACGAGCGGCACATGCGCATATTCCTTCCGAAAAGCATCGGCGAAGGCGAATACCTCGTCCGGCTCCTTTCTGCGCGAGTGGATCATGACGCCATCCGCACCTGCCGCCACGTAAGCGGAGGCACGCTCCAAGGCGTCCGGGAGACCCTTTTCGAGAATCAGACTCTCGATGCGTGCGATGATCATGAAATCATCCGTGCGCTGCGCCTCCTTGCCCGCCCGGATCTTCGCCGCGAAGTGCTCGATCGTATCCTGCTGCTGCTTGACCTCCGTGCCGAAGAGCGAATTCTTCTTGAGTCCGATCTTGTCTTCCAGTATGACAGCAGAAACGCCCATGCGCTCCAACGTGTGGACGTGGTAGACGAAATGCTCGATGAGGCCGCCCGTATCGGCGTCGAGGATGATGGGCTTCGTCGTCACGTCCATGACGTCGTCGATCGTGCGGATGCGCGAGGACATGTCAACAAGCTCGATGTCGGGCTTTCCCTTCGCCGTCGAGTCACAAAGGCTCGAAATCCACAGCGCATCAAATTGGTCGAGGCCGCCCTCATGCTCGACGACGGTCTTCTCCGCCAAGAGGCCCGTGAGCCCGTCGTGCACCTCGATCGTCTTGACGATGGGCACGATCTCCAAGAGACGGCGCAGGCGACGGCGGCGAAACTCGGGCATGACGAGTCTCTCCTTCATGCGCTCATCGATCTTCTTGACATCCGGATTCCATGTGTAGGGCACCTCGATGAGCTCGCCGCCCATCTTCTTGAGATTCGCCAGCACGTTTTCGCGGATCGCAGACATCGGACCGCCGCGCCAGTTATCGCCGTGCACGACGAAATCGGGCTTCAGCGATGCGATGACCTCATCGTACATGATGGCGTCCTGCACGATGACGCGCTCGACCTCCGGCTCTGCTTCCAGAAGTGCGATGCGCTCTTCGAGCGATACGGCGGGGAAGCGGTTGTACCGAACCATTTCGCGATCGGAGAGGACTCCCGCGACGACCGTTCCGCGCTTCTTGGCTTCACGCAGGATATTCCTATGCCCCTCGTGAATCGCATCGGTGCAGAAGCACGCGTACGCAATCTTTTCTTTCATATTATCCTTTTCCCTTCAAGCTTTTCCGCAGCGTTTCCAGCTCTGCCAAGGTATCGATCTCCTGTACATCTTCCGCCGTACACGCGCGCACATGCACGCTGAAGTCCTCGATGTCCGCTGAAAGAGCCGCCTCGTCCCAGTAACGCGCCGCCCCGCCTGGCGTCTCATAGAGACGACGGATCGACTGCGCGAGTTTCCTGCCATCTTCCGTCGTCCAGTACGATATGCCGACCATTTTCCAGCAATCCGTCCCCCCGACCGCCATGCGGCGGATGACGCCCGCCTCATCGGGAAAGAAGCACCAGTCCGTCGTCTCCTTGACGGGAATCGCCAGATAGTTCGTCCCTTGCTGCTCGCGCGAGAGGAGCGAAGGGTTCTGCAGAAAGAGGTCACCCTCGACGACGAAGGCGTTCTCGACGAGATCGCCCGCGGCGAGCAGCGACGAGATATTGTTTGCCTCGTGCCAGTGCGGATTGTCGATGAAGTGCAGCGTCGGGTATTCCTCCTTGAGCGCATCCAGCTTCTCGCCCAAGTAGCCGCGCACGACATAAATCTCAGGAATGCCCGCCGCTACGAGGGCGGCGAGCAGCGTGTCGATGATGCGCCTCCCATCGACGCGAACCATGGGCTTCGGCATCTCGTCGGTCAGCGGACGCATCCTCTCGCCGCGTCCCGCCGCGAGGACGATGGCGCGCTCGGCTATGTATGGATCGGACATGACTCCTGCCTTCTTCCTTCCCGATCTCTTGACGCTTCACTCGGGAAGCGCTGCGAAAAGATCTTCGAATATGCTGCGGGCGCGCGAGAAATCTGCATGAGCACGAAGCTCTTCGCGCGCGAACACTTCCCTCGCTCTCTCCGCCAGAGTCTGCCGCGCTTCCATGAAGGACTGTGCAGCAAGCTCCTGCCCGCACGAAAGGAGCAGCGCGGCCCACTCGGCAGGATGCCAGACCAGCGTCCCCTCATCGTGGAATTCATGCGAGAGCAGAGGCACATCGAAGACTCCTGCACGGAAATCCTTCTCCATCTGAAAGAGCAGGACGAAAGCCGCCAGCGGGAAGAATCGCTTCCGGAAAAAGGTCGGCTCCAGCCATGCACAAGCGTCGAGCACGCGGCGGCGCAGCAGCACGCCCGACAGACCTCCCATAGGCGTGCGCCCCGCAGACAACACATAGGCCCGGTGCCATGCCCCTGCCGCGACGAAGCAGTGCGACCGATGCATGGAAAAAATGAATCGGTCGGGATCTGCACCTTCTGCAGTCGCCGTCTCCTCGGCATCGGCGAGCACGAAGGAAAGCTCATCGTCGAGTTCCAGTGTCGTAACCATCTGCATGATCTTCTCAGGGAAGAGACGATCGCCGGGCATGACCCACTGGACATATTCGCCACACGCCGCCTGCGCCAGGCGCACGCCCCATCCGGGAGAGTCAGCATGGACGATGCAGTGCGGCAGGTGCAGGGCGGCGAGCATCTCCTGCAGATCGGACGCACCATCTGCGAAATCGAGCACGGCAACCTCCATATACGGATAAGTCTGCGAGGCGATATTATCCAACGTGCGATGCCACAACGAGAGATCTCCGAAATACGGCACGATGACGCTCACAATCTTCCGCCGCGAACGCACGCGCTCCTCGGCGAAATCTTGCGCCAACTGTTCCGCCAAGCGCATGAGACTCTGCAGCGGGGAGAACGCCGCCCCTTCCGTATAGCGAAGCTCGATCTGTCCCTTCGGCAAAATCAATCCCTGCACCGCCTCGCTCTCGTCCGAAGCAAGTGCGACGGGCGGCACATCGCCTTGAAAGACCGTATCGAAATGTACCTTCCAGTAATAGCAGCGCGCCGTGTGCAGCGAATACTTCGCCGCATTGGCAATCCAACCGTTCAAGACCTTGACGGCCGTATGCTGTGCGCCGCGCCATTGGAAGTGCGCGAAGTGCAGGAAGCTGATGGGAAGCGCCGGAGCAGGCACACGCCTTTCCCCTTCCATGCGGTAGAGATAGTGCGTGCCCTGCGCCAGCAACGGATAGGCGTGCGCAGCCTCCCGCCCGATGATCGCCTTCTGCATCATCTCGTGCTCCTTCTTCCGGCGCAAGGGACGCGAGAGCAGAAACTTTCCTGCATCTTCTTCCGGCTTCTCCAATTCATACATCCAATGCCATGCGTAGAAGGTCATATCCGTGCGCAGTCGTCGGAGCACGGAACGGCAAGGCTTCGCAGCGTCCTCCGTAAGGAGGAACTCATCGGCGTCGACGGGCACGACAATGTCGGCGCCACGCTCGTCAAACGCCCTGTGCATCAGCGCCGTCATGATCTCGTCGTGGCAAAGCTCCGCCGACTCGTAGCGCTCGACGCGAATGGGAAGCCCCTCCGCTCGAAGGGCGCACAGGATATTCGCCGTGCCGTCAATCGCCGCATGATCGACCACGAGCATCTCGTCCGCATACGTCAAGGTGTGGCGCACGAAACTCTCGATAATGTCGGCACTGTCTGCAACCAAGGATACAGCGATGATCTTGTTCATGCCGCCCCCTACCTCTTGATGAAGATGCAGCTCGAAGGCATCGTCGCGACAAGTTCCGTATCCATACCGACCGCCGTGATTTCTTCAGCGAAAGGGCCTTCCTTGCACGGCATCCGGCTCGCCGCCACGCGCGTGATTCGCTCCGCCACCGTATAGGCGTCGAGCGGTGCATCGCAGTAATCGCCGGAAAAGACGAGCGGATGGAAGGAGGTCTCCATATCCTCAAGGATGTAGACGCCGCCGCTCGGCAAGATGGGGAAGAGCGCGAAGAACGCCTTGATCTGATGGCTCCAGAAGTGCGAGGCATCGTCGACGATGATGTGCGGCCGAATCGCCTTGAGGCTTTCGAGCACATCGTCCTGCGAGAGATCACCGATGCGAATCTCGATGCGCTCTTCTTCATAGGCACGGCAATTCTCATCAATATCGACACCATAGACTTGCGCATGTGGAAAGAAACGCTTCCACATGCGCTCGCTGCCGCCTTTGGAAACGCCAAGCTCCAAGAGGCGCAGGGGTTTGTTCTTCCAATCGCGCAGAAAGAATTCGTACTTCTTCAGGTAGTTGTGGCGATAGCGGCACTTGTCCGTGCATTCTTCTACGCCGATACGGTCAAGCTCATGGAACTCGTGGAAGAATCCCGCCTGCAGTCCCTTCTTCTCGCTGACATGACGCTTCAGCCGCAGGTTGAACGCCGTCGGATGCAAAGGCCTTGCCTCGCGCCGCTTCTCAAGCTTCGCCGCGAGCAAGAGGGCGGGAGCCGTGCGCATGTGAAAGAGCATGGCGAATCCGGGGAAGATGCTCGCAATATCCTGCAGGTCGTATGCCCAGACGCGTTCCCAGCAGCGCAGTACGCCGCGCTCTTCATCGAGGGCCTCGGGCGTCTGCACGAAGAGCAGCATCTTCCCTCCGATACGGCAGCAAGCCGCCACGGCTTCCGCACTCTTTGCAAAATGCGGCTCTTGTTCCAGTCCTTCTGCGAGCACGACAAGATCGTACTGCTTCCCTTCCATGACATCCGCCACTTCCGGCAAGGAAGAGGATATGCCGAAATTCTCGTTGAAAAGCGGAACATAGTCCACCCTTGCCCCACGGGAGAGGAATGGTTCCTGGAGCGCAGCGATCACACCCGTCCCGAAATAGGACAAGCCGATCACGAGGACGTCCTTTTCCCTCACCTCGGCTTCCGTCAAGACTCCCTGCTCCCAGAATTCCCTCAGGGCCTTTATATAATAATGATGCAGTCTCACGCGCATCTCCCTCTCATCTCTCGCCGCAGCTATGAAAAAGCCGGGCATCCTGCACGCCCGGCAGACAAGGATCGCACATCAGCCGCGGACGGCAGCCAGAAGTCCGAAATCGGGCAGCTTCATCCTGGCGGCAAGCTCAAGCGCCGCATCGCGCTCTCCCAGAGCGACAAGCGTGTAGCCCATGTTCTTGAGCGTCATCTCATCGTGTGCATCGAGACCGAGCGCCTGCTTCAAGAGATGTTTCGCTGCAGTGAACGACTCTTCGAGGAAGAAGCCCGCTGCGAACGAATTCAGAAGATGCACCTTCTCCAAAAGAGCGATATTCTTCCCAAGAATTTCCTGTGCCAGGCGCATAGCCTCTTTCTCATCGTCCACCGCACTATGCTGTGATGGCTGCATCTGCTGTACGGGCTGCGCCTCTATGCGCTGCACCTGCTGTGCCAACGGCTGAAATGCCGCCGTCTGTGCCTTCGGCGCCGCATCATCGACCTGCAAAAAGCGTGCGATGGCGGGATATCCTGCACGGATCTCATCTTCCTTCGTCGTGCCGTAGTAATCGAGCACCTCGGCAAGTTCTTTCTTGTCTTCCGCCGAAAGGGCTGCTGCATAATTCTTCAGCACGAACTCGGCTATGGCGAGGCCGTCCGAGGTGCGCTCCTCCAGGAAGCAAATGCGTGCGAGCAGGATGCGTGCCCCGAGATGCTGCGGCGCAAGGCGCAGCGTGTTGTCCACCCACTGTGTCGCGCGTTCGTAGTCACCGCTCATGAAATAGGCGTACGACGCATCATAAAAGGCATCCGGATCCTCAATCCCCTGCTCGATCATCGCTGCGACCGTGCCGAGCGCCTCGCCATACTCTTCATCCGCCATCTGTACGACAAGCTTGCGCTTCATCTCATCCACTGACGCCGTCTTTGCATTCTTCTTATGCCATTTTGACAAGATATATTCCTCCTAAAAACTTTTGCGTTCATTATATCATACGTTCGTATATCGAAAAAGCACGGAAACAGCTTAAACTATTCTCGTCCATCGAGCCACGCCTGCCAGACGTCCTCATACATCGCTTCGATTTCTCGCACATAGCTTTTGCCATCCATCACAGGAGATCGCTGCATCATGGGGCGCAGGTTCTTGTGCAGTGCCGCGAGAAGTTCCGCGTCCGATGCAAGCGCCGCAGCCTTCTCCACGTATTCTTCGGGCGTATTCGACACAAGCTCGCCGAGTCCGACGTTTTCCAGAAGCGACAGTCCGAAGCGCGTGCCATGGCGTGTGCCCGCGAGCGTCACGACGGGCACGCCCATGTAAATGGCCTCGCATGTCGTGCCGCCGCCTGTATAGGGAAATGTGTCGAGCGCAATGTCCATGTCCATGTACTCGTGGACGTAATCGAGCGTCATGGGGCGCACCTCGATCTCCCCACGACAATAACCGAGAGAAAGCGCCCTTTCAAGCAGCGCCTCGGGCTTCCATGCTTTGAGCAGCAGCTTGGCGCCGGGCACGCGTCTGAGAAGCGTCAGCCAGAGGCGAAGCATTTCCTCCGAAATCTTCGCAGAATTGTTGAAGCAGCCAAACACCGGCCTTTCGTGCGGCTGCCAGTCGATCGTACTCTTAAAGATCTCCTCAAAAGGCGTGTAGCAAAAGTGCGAGTGCGAAAGGCGCAGCAGCTTTTCCGAGAAATATGCATCGCCCTTGCCGGGAGGATCCAGAAAGCGATCCGACAGGTAGTAGTCGACCGCCTTGAGTCCCGAGGTGCTCATGTAGCCGATTCCTGCGATCTGCACGGGCGCCGCCTTGTAGCCGAGCGTCGCCAGGCCATGTCCGCCGTCCGTATGAACGCCGAGGTCGAAGAGGATGTCGATCTCATCTTCAGCGATCGTCCGCGCACGCTCCTTCGCCTCGGGCAGAGCGATGTTGCGCCAGATGTTGCCAAAGGACTTCATCTGCTCGGCTGCGCCGTCGGAAAGCCCGCCAAGGTCATAGCAGTAGACCTCGAAACGATCGCGGTCGGCGAGCGCCAGCAGCTGCATCATAAAGCAGCTCATGATGTGCGTCTTAAAATTCGACGAGAGATAGCCGATGCGGATTTTCGAGTGGCGGCGATGATCGTCTCGCACATGCTGCAGCTCTTCTTTGGGGCGAAAGAAATTCTGATAGAAGAAGTGGCTCTCAGCCAGCTCCTCATCACTGACATGCGGCAGATAGTGACAGATCAAGAGGTAATCGCTGTAAAGCTTCCTCTGCTGTGCGAGATACGGTGCGTACAGAACCGCCTCGCGATAGGCGGCGGCAGATTCCTCAGCGCGCTCAAGGAATCGCAGGAAGTAACCGAGCCGGCCGTACAGGAAGCTCTTCTCCCCGCGGTCAAGCTCCGCCCCGTGCTTTTCCAGCAGCCGCCCGATGCGCTCCGTCCCCTGCGCCCAATCCGTCCGTTCCTGCAAAACGGCGAGCTCTTCTGTAATCTTGGAAAAATCCTTCATCGTCCACCATCTGCCTCCTTCTTTCGCTCCACTGCCATACAGTAGAAGCGCTCCAACTCCTCCATGTAATGCGGCGCCTGCATGACGGGCGAGGCGATAAAGCGCGCATGGATCGTCCGATGCAGTTCATCGAGAAGCTCTGCCTCATGAGCGAGCGCCACGGCCTTCTCAATGTACGTCCTCGCATCGGCTGCAGCAAGCTCCGAAAGCCCCACGTTCTTCAGCAGCGAAAGCCCGAAGCGCGTGCCGCGCCGCCTGCCATAGCGCGTGACGACGGGAACGCCCATGTAGAGCGCGTCGCACGTCGTGCCGCCGCCCGGGTACGGGTAGGTGTCGAGCGCGATGTCGACCGTCCTGTATCGCTCCATGTAGTCGCTCGTCGCAGGCTCCAGGTCGACACGCTCAATGTCGATCTTCGCCTTTGCCATGCGGCGCAGCACCTCTTCTCGCATCTCTGGCGCAAAAAGCTCCTGGCACTTGATGAGCAGACGACTCTTCGGCACGCGCTCCAAGATCTCGCGCCAGCAAAAGAGCATTTCTTCCGTGACCTTGTACCAGTGGTTGAAAACACCGAAGACGACATGCCTCGCTTTCCGGCATGGCGCACCCGACGGCTCGGGCGCCGCGCTCTTCGCCGTGTAGAGGAACTGGCTCGTCAGGCATACAGGCTCTTCCGTGAAGAAAGCGTCGTGCCTTCCCGGCGGGTCGACGATGTCGTCCGTGAGGAAGTAGTCAACCGCCGAAAGCCCCGTCGTGTTGACGTAGCCGAGTCCCGATACCTGCACGGGCGCGGGGCAATAGGCGAGTACGGGCAGAGCGCCGCCCGCGCTGTGCCCCGCGAGATCGACGAGGACATCGATCTCGTCGGCACGAATCCTTTCGGCAATCTCCGCAAAGGAAAGCCCCGCGACGTCGCGCCATACCGTCGCGTGCTCTTTCAGAGCGGCGGTGAAGCCGTCCTCCGCCTCCGCGAGCGAATAGGCATAGACCTCGAAATGTGCGCGATCAAAGCGCACGAAAAGCCCATAAATGAAGGAAAACATGACATGACGGCGAAAATCGGGCGACAAATAGCCGACGCGAATCTTCTCATGATTCTTCCAAACGCATTCAGCAAGCGGCTCGATGCCCGCAAGAAGCTTCTCATAACCTCGATGCGCGGCGAAAAGCTCCTCCTGTCCGATCGCCGTATTGTGCAGGGCGAGCAGGTGCGAGCTGTAAGCTTCCGTGCGTGCGTGAAGGTCGTCCGCGAGGTCTGCGGCTTCGCGGTAAGCTACCGACGCCTCGTCGGCACGAGCAAGCATGTAGGCGGCATGAGCCTTTGCGAGCGCGAGACGATGGCGAAAGGGACGCGTCTCGCGCGTCTTTTCCGTCCGCACCTGCGCTTCCTCCGCGCTCGCCAGCGCCGCTGCATGATCTCCCATCTGCTTCTGCACTTCGGCGAGAAGCTGCAGGATCTCGGGTCTTTCTTCTTGCATTTTTTCAAGCGCCATTTCCAAGAAACAGCGCGCCTTTTTCGGCTCCTCCAACTGCAGCGAAGCAAATCCCATGCTCATCCAAAGGCGGCTTGATGCGGCATCCAGCGCGACGAGGCGATGAGCGGCGGCGAGGAAGCTGTGCCACTCGCGCGCGGTGAAGGCGGCGTCCGCCTCAGCCTGCAGACGAGACACGAGCTTCCTGCACTGCTTCTTGCTGTCCTCGCCGAGCTTGTGCGCCCAGATCTTCTCATACGCCGCTTCGAGATGGAACATGTAGCGTGCGGCGTCCATGAGAGGAGACGCCTCCATGCGCGTGCGCAAGGTGCGGCGCAGGACAGCGAGCGCAGCCACATCGGCGGCGAGCGCACATGCCTTCTCCACATATTCGTCCGCCGTATGCGCACAGCAGGCGTCGGCAAGGCCGAGGTTCGCCAGGATGCTCGCGCCGAAGCGTGCGCCATGACGCACCCCCGTCAATGTGACGACGGGCACGCCCATGTAGAGCGCGTCACATGTCGTACCGCCGCCCGGGTACGGGAATGTGTCGAGCGCGATGTCGACCTCTCCGTAGGCCGCGAGGTACCCCGCCGTATGGCCTTCGGTCCTGACGCAGGCGAGGTCGATGCCCGCCGTCTCCAAGCGGCGGAGCGCCTCCTCTCTGCCGTCCGCCGCATCGAAGACCGCCGTCTTGAGGAAGAGGCGCGAGCGCGGCACGGCACGGAGGATCTTCGCCCAAAGATGCAGCACACGATCCGTGACCTTCGCGAAGTTGTTGAAGCTGCCGAACGTAATATATCCCTTCTCCCACGCGGGCAAAGGCGCGATGCGAGATTTTTCCCCCGCGCGGCTCGCACGGTAGCAGAGGTGACTCTCGGGCAAGCGCAGGAGCTTCTCCGTAAAGCAGTCGTCGTTTTCCCCCATCGGGTCGATATGCACGTCCGTCAAGAAATAATCGACCGCTGAAAGCCCCGTCGTATCGAAGTAGCCGATGCCCGAAATCTGCACGGGCGCAGGACGAAGCGCGAGCACGGGAAGCGCGTTGTTCGCGCTGTGTCCCGCAAGGTCGAAGAGGATGTCGATCTCGTCGGCGCAAATCCTCTCGGCAATCTCTGCGGGAGTCCCGCCGCCCACATAGCACCAAGCCGACGCATGAGAAGAAAGCTCCGCCGCCATCGCATTCTCTCCTGTGAGCGAGTAGCCGAAGACCTCGAAGCGACTCTTGTCGAAGTGCGTGAAAAAGGCGAAGCTGAAGAGCGCGACGATGTGGAACGTGAAGTCGGGCGAGATGTAGCCGATGCGGATCTTCCCGCGCCGCTTCGGCGCTCGCTTCATGCGCGGCACGCCCTTGAAAAGATCCCCGTAGCGTCGTGCCGCATCGAGCATGAACTGCGGCTCGCGCTCGACGTAGTGCAGGGCGAAGAGGTAGTTGCTCCAGGAGGAGACCTTGTCTTCGAACGTCTCGGCAGACTCAAAGGCCGCCCGTTCCTCGCGCAGCGACTCCTCGACCTCTCCCATGCTGCAGGAAACGCGCGCGAGAAGATTGTGTGCGAGCACCTCGTCGCCTCGTGCGAGCATACCGAGGGAAAGAGCGCGCTGCGCATCCAGACGGGCCGCCTGCCAATGCCCAAGCAAAAAGGCCGCCCGCGCTCGAAGAAACAGACCGAAAGCGTCATCCTTGCCCGAGATGTACAATCCTGCTGCACGCGCGGCATTTTCTCCCTCTCCGGCGTCGATGTAGAGTCCCGCCGCCAGACGCCATACATCGCGCTCCGCCCTGCCTGCAGCAAGGATCGCGTCGGCGGCGGCAAGCGCTTGGCGAAGGTCTCCCGCCGCAAAGAATCGCTTGAGCGCGACAGCGAGCCTCGCCGCTTCCTCGGGGGGAAGCGCCGTCTGTGCCGCATCGCGTGCGGTGAGCGCCGCTTCATAGCCGGCTTCGAGTGCTGCAACGTAAGAAGCGCCGTCCATCAAAGGTGACTTTTCCATCATGGGGCGCAGATTCCTGTGCAGGGCGGCAAGAAGCTCCGTATCCTCGGCGAGCGCTGCCGCCTTCTCTACATAGCTTGCCGTATCCGCTGCTGCCAGATCCTCCAAGCCGAGATTGGCGAGGATGCTGAAGCCGAAACGCGTGCCGTGCGAATCTCCCTTGAGCGTGACGACGGGCACGCCCATGTAGAGCGCATCGAACGTCGTGCCGCCGCCCGGATAGGGGAATGTATCGAGCGCGATGTCGACATCATGATACTCGTGCAGGTATTCACGCGTATCGGGGCGCAGCTCGACGCGTGCAGGCTCGATGCCTGCCGCTTGCAGCCGCTCAAGTGCGGCGGCGCATCCCTCCTCACTCGAAAAGGCGGCAGATTTCAAGAGCAGACGCGATTGCGGGACTGCTGCAAGGATCTGCGCCCATGCCGCGAGCGTCTCGTCCGACGCCTTGGCGAAAGCATTGAAGCTGCCGAAGGTCACGAAGCCGTTCCGCAGGCATGGCGCAGCGCCCGCAGGCGGCGCGCCCGCCTCGGGCGTATAGCAGAGGTGCGTATGTGAGAGCACGAGCAGTTTCTCCGTAAAGAACGGCGCTTCCTTGATGCCCGCCGGCGCGCCGTCGAGCCATACATCGCCGATCATATAGTCGACCGCGGGAAGCCCCGTCGTCGCAAAGTAGCCGATGCCTGACATCTGCACGGGCGCAGGGCGATGCGCGAGCACGGGAAGCGCCGTGCCGCGCGTATGACCGGCGAGATCTACGAGGATGTCGATGCCGTCCTCGTAGATGCGCCGCGCCGCCTCCTGTGGCGAGAGCGGCGAGATATTGCGCCAAGCGTCGACGAGACGCATGATGCGGCGGCTCTCCTCGTCCTCCGGGCCGTTCTGGTAGCAATAGACCTCGAAGCGCTCGGCATCATAATGCGTGAAGAGCGCCTCGGCAAAACGCAGCACGACATGATGGCGCAGGTCGGGCGAAATATAGCCGACACGAATCTTGCGCCGCTTTTGCCGAAGGCGATGAAGAAACGGCATCACGTCGCGGAAAAGCTCTCCATAAGCGCAATGCGCACGGTACACTTCTTGCTGCGGCACGCGCAGAAAATGCAGCGCGAAGAGGACGTTGCTCCATGCCACGGCGCGAAGCTCAGGAGTTTCCGCTGCAGCAGCCGCCTTTTCGTAGGCGGCGGCTGCTTCTTCTGCCAATCCCATGGTACGCGCCGTCTGCCCGAGAAGGTTGCAGACCTTCTCGACGTAGAGAGGTGCGAGTCCTTCCTCGCGCTGCAAGAGCGCGGCGAGCGCATGATGCGCCGAGAGCAGCTTTCCTTCAGCGAAAAGGATTCGCGCATGGAGGAAAGCGCCGTAGACAGACTGCGGCTCCTTCTGCAGAAGCGCCTCGACCAAGGGCGCCGCCCCCTCATAGTCGCCCGCCTCGATGTGGATGCTCGCGGCGGCGCCGAGCACCTCCGCCTGGGTCGCCTCGTCCTTCGCCAGCTCGCGCACGGCGTCCATCGCTGCGTCGAAATCGCGCATGGCGAGACACGCGCCGATCTTTTCGCGCAGCCTATCTTTTTCCTTCTCGCTCGCCATGCCGCCGCTCCTTTTTCTTCATCTTTTCCAGCGTGCGCCGCACGGAGCGCATCGCCGCTTCATACTCGTTCCAAACTTCGCCCGCCGCCGTGCGGTCGAAGCGGTCGCGCTCCGCCAGATACTCGCCATAAAGAAGTTCCAGCGGCTTTCGATACTCTTCTTCCGTCTTGAGGTACACGCGGCGCTCGAAATACTCGCCGATGAGCCGCAGCCATTCCAAGCGGCTCAAGAGAATGACCGCCGCCTGCTGCCCTTCCTGCTCCTCATGACGGCGGTAGCAGCTCAAGGGCTTCTGAAAGAAGATGCAGTCGCCGCTTTCCAGAAGTTCCAGCCACATCGCCACATCGGAAATCGTCTTGTAGCCACGGCTCTCGGCACGCCAATAGTGGTGCTTGAGATCGGCTCGCCGAAAGAGGACGGCCGATGGCTCTCCGAGGAAATTCTTCCAGCCGAGCAGCGTCTCCCTGCCGACGGCCTCGCCCTCAAAGAGGGAATAATCCTCCTCGTTTTCGGGCACGCCCACCGCATAGGGATTCGGCTGCAGCCTGCCCTCTCCGTCGATCACGGCGCGCCTCGACGTCACGAGCCTCGCTGTGGGATTCTCGCGAAATGCCTGCATCATCTTCTCAATCTTGCCGTCAAGCAGGATATCGTCGTCCATCAGCCACTGCAGATACTCACCCTTTGCGAGATGCTCGAACGGCGCGAAATTCTCCTCCTTCGTCTTCGCCGTCTTATTTCGGTGATAGCGCAGCCTCGAATCGCCCAGATACTTTTCGACCAGAGCTTCTGTTCGGTTGCCCGTGCTGTTGTCGCAAACGATGATCTCAAGGTTCTCGTACTTCTGCCGCAGGGCGCTTTGGAGCGCAAGCTCAAAGAACTGCGGGCGGTTGTACGTCGGGATCATGATGCTGACGAGCGGCAGCGCCTTCCTGCGCCAATGCCTTTTGTACGGCTCAGCAAGCAGGAGGGACGCAGCATCCTCCTCGGGCAGAACGCCCTGCTCGCCCTTCGCTTCAGCAAGCAGGGAAGAAAAGCTCTTGAGCCGCGCCGAAAGCTCAACCGCCGCCGCGTCCGTGCGGCCCACCGCGCGATAAAGCAGCACCTCATCACGCTTCTCGGGCGGCAAGAAGCGTGCGTAGTAGAGTGCGACATGAGTCAGTTCGCGCATGGCAAGAGCCGCCGTGAGGAACGGTGCATCGCGCTCCTTGTCGTAGAGCGTGTCGAGAAGCGCGATGACATCTGCCGGCTTCTGTCCCGCAAGCGCGTCATAGAGCGCCAGGAAGATCCTCGTGTCGTAAGGATATTCTTTGACCGCACGAAGGAAATAGTCGAATGCTTCCGCCGGTCTTCCCTTCATCGCCTCAATCTTGCCGAACGAAAGGCAGACGAAAGGAAACATCTGCAGGGAATTGTCCGCACGCAGCGAAGTGGGTGCCTTCTCCCTGCACGCCATGCCGCGTCGGAACATCTTCTCCGCCAGCAGATAGTCACGCTCCTCCCATGCCAGAAGCCCAAATTCCATGGGGAATTCCGCGAGATCGGGGTACTTCTCCATCGCCTCTTCCAAGACGGGCAGAAGCTCTTCCTTCGGCCGCTTCTGGGCGAGCAGTGCGCGCACAAGCCCCCAGTATTCCGCGCCTTCACGCCCTAGGTAGACGATCTTGCTTTCGATCGCCTTCTGCGCATATTCCGCTGCCTTCGCGAAATCGCCCAAGCCGTAATAGCAATCCATATAATGCAGAGCATCGTCCATGGATTCGTCCTGCGCTTCTTCCTTCTGCCGCAGGAAATCGAGGTTGCGTTCCAGTTTTTTGCGCACGAGATGAAGCGAATAGCCCGTGTGGAAGATCACAAGCTCGGGCGTCGCGAACATCTCGTGCTCCTCCCTGCGCACATCGACGATGTGCTCATGAATCTTCCCTTCGTAGCGAAGGTCGCGGCTGTTCCGAAAGATGCGCAGTTGAAAGATCGCGCCCATGAAGCGATTGTCCTGATCCTTGTCGATGTTGATGAGGCGGCAGATCACGCCGACGATGGGCTTTGGACTCGCCTCCACCTTTTCCAGCAGCGGACGCACCTTGGGGAGCGTCTGCGGGCTGAAATACTCATCGGCGTCAAGGAAGAGAATCCAATCGCCCTCTGCCTTTTCCAGAGCAGCGTTCTTCGCGGCGGCAAAGTCATTCTGCCACGTATGATGAAAGACGCGTGCACCCGCCTCCTTTGCCATCTCGACCGTGCGATCGGTCGATCCCGTATCGACGACGATCATCTCGTCGGCGATCTTCTTCATCGAGGCGAGCCATGTGCCGATATTTTCTTCTTCGTTCTTCGTGATCACACACGCGGAAAGCTTCATGCCTCGGCCTCCTTCATCCATGCTTCATAAGCGTCGATATCCTTTTCCTGCGATCCCATCTGCCGCGCCCGTGAAAAACTGTCATGCGCACACGCGAAATCACCAAGACGGTAGAAAGCGATGCCCGCCTCGCGCCAAAAAGCGGCATCGGCTGCGGCGGCATCTGCCGGCACGGCAGCCAAGAGTTCGAGCGATGCCCGCCATTTCTCCGCTGCCAAGAGGACTGCCGCCGCCTCGCGCTTCTTCTCCGGCGAGAGTTCCGAGAGGATGCGTACATAGCGAAGCAACGCTTCGTCCGGCAGACGCTGTGCAAGCGCCGGCAAAAATGTTCGATACGACTCCCAAAGCTCTTCTGTAAGCGGCTCTTCCTTCGCATAGCAGCGCACAATCTCCTGCAGTGCAGGCAGGAGCGGCTGCATCTCCTGCACGGGAAGATGCGCCGTCTCTTTCTGCTCCGACAGCTGCAGCAGTGTGAGGAACAACTCCTGCATCGTGTCCGCAATCGATCCCGTCGCCAACCCCGCCATCTTCTGCCAACCCCTCGCCTGCCAAGCAGCGAGGCAATCCGCCTCAGGCAAACGTTCGCCAAAGAGCGCCGCCAAATCCGCTGCCGCATCAGCAGCGAGCTTCGCTTCCCCTGCGAGCGCTGCCCAGCGCACGAGAAAGCGCAGAGCCTCAGCCGTATGCGGAAAGAACTCGCGCAAAGTTTCACCGCACGGCACGCCCACGAGTCTCTGCCATGCGGCGAGTGCTTCCTCACTGAACGGATGGAGACGCAAAGATGCGGCGAGCGCCGCCTTCGCCTTCTTCGTCTCGCCAAGCGCAAGATAAATCTCTCCCAGACGACGCCAAGCAATCGGCGTGTCTGCAGCAAAGCGCGACGCCTGCCATGTCGATTCGGCTTCATGCGCAGCACGGGAAAAAGCCTGTTCAAAAGAATCCGCAGCCTCCTTGAGCCTTCCCATCGACGAGAGGATCATGCCCTTTTCCGCATAAAAGTCGGGAATCTCAGGAAAGGCTTCCAACGCCCTGTCCGCTAATGCAAGCATATCCTCTGCCGTCATACGGCATTCCCGCATCGCCTGCAGCGCTGTCCTGTACATATCGCTGTCGCTGCCGACGGCAGTCACCGAGGAATCAAGCGCCGAAAGGGCGTAGTAAAACGCTTTTTTCCAATCGCCAAAAGCGGCATAGCAGTCCGCCAGATAGCGGTAATGCCCGGGCTGCTCGCCGTTCTTCTCGATGTCCGTCTGCAGGAGTGTAAAGTTCCTCTCGATCTTCTTCCTGACGCGCCCCGAAGAATAGCCGAGATGGCATACGAGCAGATGCTTCTTTTCCAGCTTAATTTCGAGCTGACCTTCCTTCTTGCCGACCGCCTCGTGGATGCGCCCGGCGAAGGCGATGTCCGCACGGCGGCGGAAAAGACGAACGGTCGGGAAGCGCTGGATCTCCCTGAAATGATCGTCCTCGTCAAGATTGGCAATCGTCAGCATGACCGCCTCGATTTCAGGCTGCTCGACGGACAGTGCGGCGAGATACGGCCGCACGGTCTGCGGCTCTGCAAAATATTCGTCAGCATCGAGGAAAGCGACCCAGTCGCCCGTCGCGTGGGAAAGCGCTTCGTTCTTCGCCGCCGCAAAATCGTCGCGCCACATATAGTCGTAAGCGCGTGCGCCCGCCGCCTCGGCAAGCGCCTTCGTATCGTCCTTCGATCCCGTATCTACAACGATGCACTCATCGCTGTAGACCGCCGTATTCTCAAGCCATCGCGGCATGTCGTGCGCCTCGTCGCGCACAATCGCGCACGCCGAGATCTTCAGCGTCTTCTCCCTCTCTGTGATTTTTTTCCAAAGATCTGCGCGCTCCTTCGCCACGGCGAGCATCGCATCGTCGAACTCCATCGCCTCGCCGTCCTCTTCATGCTCAGCGTAAGCACGAAAAGCCTCTTCCATCGCCGCAATCGCCTCAGGAAACTTCATCTGCCGCGCCAAATGCTCGGCATACTCGGCATGAAACTCCGGAATGCGAGGAAAATCGCGCCTTGCCTTTTCCAGTACATGCGTGCGCTCCTCGCCCTCAGGAAGCGTATAGAGCAGCATGCGATAGCAGCGGCTCGCAAAAAGCACGGGACGAGGGCCGTCCGCGATGTCGAGCCGCGCGTAGTGAAGCGCTCGCTCCTCATCGCCCACGCCTTCATACGCCTCGGCAAGGTAGCGATAGAGATCCTCTGGACTTTGCGTCTGCTCCAATTCCTGCAGAAGGAGTCTCAAATTGCGCTCCGCCTTGCCCTTCGCACGACTCGCAGTATAGCCCGTATGGAGCAGCACAAGGAACGCTTCGGGAATGAACCCGAGGCGCAATGCACCGTCCTCGCGCTCAATATGCTCATGGATACGGCCCACATAGCGGATCTCAGGCAAGTTGCGGAAGGCGCGCACGACATAGGTATGATCAATGCGCTCTTCCTTCTCGCCGTCGACGTCGAGATTCACGATCTTCACGGCGAGCGCATCAAAGCCTTCCGCTTTTTCAAGGATAGTACGCAAATTTCCGCGCGTCGCCTCGGAAAAGCGCTCATCCGCATCGAGGAATACGACCCAGTCGCCTGTCGCATGAGAAAGCGCCGCGTTCCGCGCCGCCGCAAAGTCATCGCACCACGCGCCACGAAAGAGCTTCACCTTGGGAAGAGCTTCTGCGATGCAACATGTATCGTCCTCAGAGCCGGTATCATAGACGATGATCTCATCGGCGCTCGCCGCTATGCTCTCAATGGATGCGGCGATATTTGCGCTCTCGTTCTTCGTGATATAGCAAGCTGAGATTTTCATATCGTACAAATTCCCCTTTATCATAGAACAGCTATCTCATGTATCGTGATAAAGTGCAGGTAACTTAATGCATGCAAAAGAACCTCCCCCGAAGGGGAGGTTCTTGAGAGCTCGTTTGTAATTCTGACGAAATTACTGGAGCAGGCTGAGAACGCCGGAGCTGGACTGGTTCGCCTGAGCGAGCATAGCCTGAGCAGCCTGCATGAGAACGTTGTTCTTCGTGTAGTTCGTCATCGCCTTTGCCATGTCGGCGTCGCGGATGGTGGACTCGGAAGCCTGGACGTTCTCGCTTGCCGTCGTCAAGTTCTGGCTCGTGTAGTTCAAGCGGCTCTGAACAGCGCCGATCGTCGTCTGCTGGTCGAGTGCCTTGCTGATCGCGTTGTCAAGAACGTTGATGGCAGCATTCGCCTTGTCGCGCGTGCTGATGTTCAGCGTGGAACCATCCGAACCCTGGAGGCCGAGAGCCTGAGCGCGCATATCGGTCATGCCGACGCGGATCGCCTGGTTGGCGCGCGTGCCGATCTGGAAGTTCATCGAGTTGTCCTGCGAGTTGTCCTGCGCACGAACCGTCTCGGAGAAAGCGTCGAGGACAGCGTTTGCAGACTTGTTGATGTTGCCCTGCGTGTCCGTGATGCTGAACGTGATGCCGCCGACCGACTTGCCGACACCCGTGCCCGCAGCGTAGAGCGTGATAGCGCTCTCACCGGAAGCCGTGTAGACCGTGTCACCAGCGACGTTCGTACCGATGATGGACGAAGCACCGACATCCGATGCCATGCCGCCGATAATGCCCGTGCCCGAGAGGCGCTTGATGACATCCGAGAAAGTCTGCGTCGAGACCTTGAAGCTCGTCGTTTCCGTCTTGCCCTGGTTGACGTACGAAACCGTGATCGTATCCTGGGAATGGATATTGAGGTTGCGGCCCGTGCGATCGAGAAGACCCGTCATAGCCGAAGTAGCTATCGTCGCCGTGCTCATCGACTGGTTCGTGAACGTCGTCGTCGTAGCCGTGACCTTCTGGTTGTGCGTGCCGTCGACGAGGTACTTGCCGTTGAACGTGATGTTCGCATTGTCGTTGATCTGGTCGATGCTCTGGTTGAGCTCCTTCTGGATCGTCAGACGGTCGTCATCCGTGTTCGTGTCGTTCGCAGCGTTGATGACCTTCTCCTTGAGGGTCTTGAGGATGTCAACCGTGCTCGAAACGGCGCCCTCAGCGACCTTCATCATGCTGTTGCCGTTCTGCGTGTTGTTGTTGTCCTGATCGAGCGAACGAATCTGGACGCGCATACGCTCGGAAATCGCATAGCCCGAAGCGTCATCAACAGCACCGTTGATCTTCATGCCGGACGAAACCTGCTTGAGGCTCGTCGAGAGAGCGTTCTGGTTCTTGTTCAACGTGTTCAGCGTGTTGACCGCCATCATGTTGTTCTTGACTACTAATGCCATTTGTCTTTTCCTCCCTGGTTGTGTCTGTTTTTTTCCTCCGCCGGGCATCCTTGTCCGGCTCTTAGGTTGAAGGCTTTCGCCCTGAACCGCACCCGTTTGGGGATAAATAAGCAAAGCAGGCGTTTTCCGTTTTCGCTGCATGACGCCGCTAGCTAGCTTCATGCAACAGGATACCGGCTTCCGCCTGGTTGCTGACTGGTGGATGAGCAATTTTGTTTCTTTTGTTTGCTCAATTAGTTTATCGACGCGACATGCAATTTACTTAAGCGTTTTTTTGAAACTTTTTTCCCTGAACGGCACAAATTTTACAGCACAGACCCAAAGATGCCGCCAGGCGCCTGTTTCCAGGCATCCGGCGGCATCCTAAAATCAAAGTTCGCGGTTCAGCAAATGCCCGCTTGGATTGAATCCCCGGACCTCATAGGAACGCACCGTGTCGTTCTGGGTGCGCGCCTTGTTCAGCCAGACCTTCGTGCTGTAAATCAGCTGCATCTCGATGGGCTTGAGGCGTTCGAGCAGTGTCTGCCCCGCTTCCGTCGTCTTGAAGGCCTCGAGCCCCTGTTCTTCCATGCGCGCAAAAATCACGGTGCGCTGCCGCTCGAGATCGAGGAAACGGTCGACATCGTCCTCTTTGAGAAATTTAAGCATCTCCTCTGAGATGGCAAGATAGGCCTGCACGCTCTCCTCCAAAGCAATTTGCAAGTCCAGCATCAGGAAGCCCCCTGCTGCGGCGGGGCAGGCACCGGCGAATCGGGTGAAGCCTCTCCCGCCGCAGCAGGCTCGCCCTCACCCGATCGTTCAGCGCGCGCCTTTTTCATGGCCTGCGCCCAGGCGTCGCGCAGCTCGCGGATGATATCCGCCGCCTCATCGATCTTGCTCGTGTCACTTTCCATATTGCCCCGCACGAGGCAGTCGTAAACATAGTTGTACAGCGGCAGGAGCTGGTGCGAGATCTCATAGTCGAAATCGAGCGTCACGCGAAATTCCGTGATGATCTTTTCCGCCTTGATGATCAGATTGTTTGCCGTCTCGTAATCCTTCTTCTCAAGCGCCTCCTTGCCCTCCGCCATAAAGCGCAGAGCCCCGTTGTAGAGCATGAGCGTCAGGGCCTCGGGCGTCGCCGTCATGATCTGCTGTCTTTTATATGCTTCCGCAGCCGCATTCACCATTCGTTTTCTCCCTGCTTTCCCTTATCGTCACTTCGCGCCGAAGAGCGAATTGTACATGCTGTTCATCTGCTGCAGCGCCGACTCCATAGCGTCGTACTTCTTGTAAAGCTGATCCTGGAAATCGTCAAGCAGGTTCTTGAAGTCCTTCATCTTCTGTTTCTGCTGGCGAATCATATTGCCGAGCGTACTGGAATCATCCCAGTCGGCCTTGATTCCGCCTTCCTTGCTGATCTCCCTCATGCTGTCCAAGGCGACCTGCGAAAGGCGCATCGAAACACCGGAGTTCTTGAAATCATCTTTCTCGTCCATGGAGCCGAAAATGCGGTAGACGCAGTCGGGATCTTCGGCCAAAGCCTTCTTGAGCTTGTCCTCATCCAGCGTCAGATGCCCTTTGTTGTTGCCTACCTGTGTCGTGACGCCGATCGTCGAGGCCGAGTTGTATTTCGATTCGATCGAGGAGACCGGCGTGTAGACGGACTCACGCATCTTGCTGATCAAGCGGCCCAAGTATGTATTATGGTAGAGAAGTCCTCCCTTGGCCTTTTCATTCCAACGCTTGATCTGCTCCTCCGACATCGACTTTTCCTGCTCCTTCGTCAGCGGGTCATAGTCCTTGTCGTGCTGCGTACTGTACTTTTCCTGCAAATTGTCAAGAATCTTGTTGTAGCTCTCTACGAATTTCTTCACTTTGTCGACAACGGCATCGACATTCTGCGAGACGGAAACCGTGACACTCTCTCCCGGCTGCGTCTTGTTCAGCAAGTTGTAGGTGACGCCACCGACAACGATGCGGTTCTCATCAACCGTATACTGCCTGCCGTCAACCGTCACCTGTCCTGCCGTACCACCCTGCGACTGTGAAGTTCCCTGCACAAAGGCCGGCAGATTGGTCAGCGAGTTCGTCACACGGTCGAATTTTGCGAGATGCAGGTTGTTCATGAGCTGCGTCGACCCCTTGTCGAGGGTCTCGATATCGATGACATTATCCGCTCCACCGCTTTTGTTGTAGATGCTGAACGAACCCGTTGTCGAATCGTAACTCGCATTGTAGTTAATCTTATGTCCGACATCCTTCGGCCCCCTCGCAGGAATAGAAGCGTTTTGGATGCTGCTTGCGAGGTCGTTCAGTGTCTTCTTGTTTTCCATGAGATCCTTGAACGTATACTTAACCGTATACACATTCGTAGAGCTCGCCTTATCCTTCATCTTAAAGGATATTGCCGTATCGCCTTCGTTGACGATCTGGTCTGTGCCGTCCGTATAGTAAACATGGTACTGCTTGACGCCGCCGGAGGTTCCCGCATCGTCAATGCGCTTGAAAGCGATATCGGAAAGCTCGATGCTCTTGGAATGATCGGGCGGCGGCGTGATGGCCGGATCCGGCACATAGGAACGCGTGATCGGCGCATTCGAAAGGAAGTAGGCATTCGTTGCAAGGCTGTCGACCGTGACCGTATGGCTCATGACAGCCGCCGCGCCGTTGGCGCTGACCGTGACAGCCTTGTCGTTCGAGGTCGTGGCGCTCTTCGCCGCCATATCCGACTGTTTCTTGTAGTTCGTGAGCTCGGAAAGGTTGTACGTATTGATCTGGTTATAGAGCTCGTTGAGCGCAGTCTTCGTGTACTCATTCGTCATTTCGCGCTTGTACATCTTGTCGTACTGCTTCTGTTTGCCCATCATGCCCATCTTGACGAGCGACTCGATGTCGAGCCCCGAGCCCGAAAGGCCGTATATTCCGTTTACACCCATATTTCTTCCTCCTTATGCCGGCTCGTCCAGGAACGTGCCGAGCCATTCGCGGGTTTTTTCCATGCCCTTGATCATATACTCGGGCGGCATTTCCTTTATGAGCTTGCCCGTCTTCTTTTCCAGCATGCGAACACTCATCATGTCGACTTCCTTGTGATACTCGAAAGCGAGATTGCAATTCATGCGGCTCATAAGGCGATTGATTTCCTTCATGAGATACGTCATCTGGTTCTCATCGATCGGCTTGTCCTTCTTGGCCGCTCCCTTCTTAGCCTCGGCCAGATCAGTCTTCTCCTTGGCGATTTCAGCCGTCTGCTGCGCCTGGATCTGCGTGCTGAGATGCGGGTCGACGACAGCGGCCGGCGTCTCCGCAATGCCTGTCGGGCTTGCCGCCGGGATTTCCGCACCGGCCGTATCCACCGCCGGGATGCCTATCCCACTGGTAACCGGTGCAGCAGGCGTCGATCCCCCCGTCCCTCCGACGGCAAGATCCGCCATCTGCATGACGGCAGCAGCGCCGAGCGCGTCCTGAATCTTGCTTATCATAGTTTCTCCCTCCATAGATAAATATATTCAATCCTTTGTTTGCAGCGGCTTCCTGCCTCTGCAACCGACGGCATCCTGCCGACGTGTCAGGAAAGATGACCTTCTTTATTCGCTGTCCTCCCGTCGAGGCGGCAATGCCTGCCTGAGGTCGACATCTGCGGGCACTGCCGCCCGCTTATTCTCATCCTGAATGGCGCGGTATATTTCACCGCGATATATCTTGACCGCATGCGGCGCCTCGATGGCAATGCGGACGTTGTCGCCCTGCACCTCCACGACATGGACGACGATATCGTCGCCAATCATGATCTGCTGGCGCGGCTTTCGCGTCAATACCAACATGCGCTTTCCCTCCCCGCCTTAAGATTCCTTCTTCTCTTCCCCATCCTTCTGCGGGAAGAGGCGGTGCTTCGTCTTGTAGGCACTCTTGTCAAGAACGATCTGCCGTCCCTCATTCGTGCGGCTGTTGATGACGATCGGGGCGAGAAGATTCGCCGTCATCCCGCGGAAATCGTTTCCTGGAATCGTCAGCAATGTGTAGAGCAGAAGATCCTCCTGGTTCTCAAGCGCAAGGCTCTCCAGCACATCGTCCTCGAGACGGAATTCGTAGTCAGGGAAAAAGATGAACGGAATCGTCATTAAAAACGCCAGATCCGGCGTCATCACCGACTGCAGGAAAACATACGGACTCTCCTCGTCGTAAGGGACGATGATGAACTCCCGCTCCTCCTCGAAGGCCGGCAGGCCTGCGGCAAAGCGGATGATCTTTCCCTCGTCCTCTTCAATCTCGCCAAAGCGCGTCGTCTTGATCTTTCTCATGCATGTCTCCCCTATGCGTATATATCATAATGCCCGATGGAGGTCCACATGCGAATGGATCCCTCCACCTTCATGCTGTAATCAATGCTGCCGGGTTCATACTCGATATCTGCAAACGGCTCGGAGCGGATGTCGATGCTGTGCACCCCCACATCAGGGCTGCCCTTGAGCTCCGCCGGATGAACCGTAAAGCGCGGGCGGGGAATCGGTTTCAGCTCGATCTCCTTCTGTTTCTTGATCTCGGACTCGATCTCACCCTTGGCCTGCCGCTGGAAGAAGTTCGCGTTCGGCTTCGCCGCATTGTCGATGGCCTGCCAGGCTTCCGAAGAGCGCCGGCTCGTGCCGCGTTTCACACCGGCAAGCCCGGCGTTGCGGAAGTCGATGCAGAGGTCTGCATCCTTGCGAAAGCCGTAAGCCTTGCGGCTTTCATAGCTGTCGATGTCGATGCGCACCTGCGTCGCACCGAGATTAGCCGCAGCCTCACGCCTGTTTCCCGTCATCTGCGCCGGCGTCATGCCTGTCTTGAATTGGAACGGCGTGGTCTGCCAGCCAAGCAGCGGCAGCGTATGCCGCACATTGAGATAAACCATATTGGAAAGCATGTCCATCGCCTCCTTCTCCTACGACAGTTTTTCAGCCGGCAAAACGGTCTCCCCGCTTACGACAGATAATCCGACAAAGTCGGCGGCAGGATGCGCGCCCCAACGGAAAGCGACATATTGTAGATGGCCGAAGCCTGCATAAGCTGGACGGCGAGTTTCGCGACATCGGTGCTGCTCGTGTCCGTGATGTCCTTCTGGATGGAAACGCCATAATCGTCGAGAATTTCCGACATGCCCTTGTAGACATTGTGACGCGCCGCAATTTTATCCTGCGAGATGACGACGTTGTTGTGCGACTCATCCGAGAGCGTCACGCCGTCGGAAATCAGCCAGTTCACATCAGAGGCGTCGACCTTCGCCGCAACGGTCAGCATGTCGTTGATCGCCGCCGTTCCCGAGAGCGTATTGCCCGAATTCGCGTCATCGAAAATATTTGTGCCGAAGATATCTCCTGCCGTCGCGTTGACCGTATCAGCCGTAGGCTCGACGGCACCGTTCTTCTTGACCATGGAGATCTGCTTGAAGTCTCCCTGGTACTTGACGATCTGCTGTTCGATCGTCTTGAGCGACATCGTGACCGCCCGTCCATTGACCGTGACGTTCTGCGACCAGCCCACGCCCATGCCGGCGCCCGCCGGAGGAACCGTGGAGGCGTCCTTGATCTGCCCTGTGTTCAGGAAGTTGTCCGAAACATTGAAGGGGTAGCCGCACGGTCGTTGGCCGGGATGACCTCGTTCTGTCCGGCCGCCATCTTCTTTTTGTAGCCGTCCTTCATAAAATCATAGGAATAAATATCGCCTGTTTTAGTATTCAGATAGTACTCATTGCCGTCATCGCCCTGGAGCGTGATCATCTGCCTCATGCGTCCCGAAACATTCGCGTCACTGAAGAACTTCTCCTGGTGATCGTCGAGCGTCTTGGCAATGCCGCGCGCCACATTCTTCTCTGAGAGGAGGAACGGCTGCACGAGATCCGACTGGCCCGAGAAGATGTAGCGATCGCCCTGCTGCGAGTTGCCGATGGATACAACCTCATGCAGCTTTGCCAACATATCCTTGGCGATGGCGTCCATATCCGTATCCTGATGCGGCGACTGCGCCGCTTGGATCGTCTTTTCCTTCAATGTCTTGAAGATATCCGACATGCCCGATACAGCACCGTCCGTGCGCGTCATCCATGACATGCCCGCTTTTACGTTCTTCTGATACTGCTCGTTCTCATTCTGCTCCGTGCTGTAGCGCATCCAGTTCGAGTAGCGCACCGGGTCGTCCGAGGGGCGGTGCAGTGACTGCCCGTCCGACTGTTCCATGAGTTTTGCCTGCTCCTCCGCAGCGGTATTCAGCTGCTTCTGATAGCGCGAGACCATATGCAAGCTGCCAATTCTCATCTATTTCACCTTACCTTCCCACCAGTCCCGTGTTGTTCACGAGAC
>ERZ772967.389-NODE-389-length-36369-cov-6.944897_pt1 | contig 36369 bp, 39 predicted proteins | sample MGYA00511677_ERZ772967 | MGnify/ENA primary metagenome ERZ772967 (study PRJEB29015, sample SAMEA2737931) | human oral metagenome | biome: human oral; feature: human-associated habitat; material: dental | place: China | collected 2146 ...
CCAACTGGGCAAATGCGCTCGGGCAACCCCCCGCCAGGCTGCGGGGGGGGTCGCGCCAGGGCCCGTAGGCCTCGGCTTGGGGCCTGGCTACACGGAAGCGTCCCTGTGCCGCACCCCCCAAGGTCGACGGCACGGGAACGTAAGGCTACCGACCTCATGAGAGGGCTGCTCGAGATGGGGGAAGGGAAACGGTCAGGGGTAAGGTGCCCGAACCACTCGTGGCTACCGCCCTTCGCTTTCGAGGAACTCCTCGAGGCGGGCGTTGAACCTCTCCGGGTACTCGTAGGCCATGAGGTGGCCGCCCATGACGCAGGTGGACGTCTCGGGGAACTGCGCGCGGCAGAAGGGCTCGGCCACGTCGGCCCAGTGCTCGGCGACGTACATGAGCGTGGGCACGGTCTTGGCGGCCGTCCTGGCGACCTCGAGGTAGTCGCTGAGGATGGCGTCACAGAAGAGCTGGCGGGCCACCCAGTGGGGCGTGCGGCGGCTCATGTCCATCAGGTACTCGTGCTCGTCCTCGTCGAGCTCACGCTGCATCATGACCTGCGTGAGGTACTCATCCCAGAAGGCCTCCGCGCTCTCGGGGTGGATGAGGACGCGCGTGGCCACCTCGGAGAGCTCAGCAGGCGTGCCCTCGGTCCACCAGGCCGGATCCTCACAGAGCGGCAGCGGGCTCATGTCGATCGTGACGACGCCGGCGACCTTGTCATAGCCTGCCTGCTCCAGGTAGCTCCAGACCTCCAGGTTGCCGGTGGACCAACCCACGAGCGTCACGTTCTCGAGGCCGAGGGCGTCCACGAGCCTCCTGACGTCCGCACCGTGAGTGACGTAGTCGTTACCGTGAACGGTCTTGGTGGAGAGGCCCTGGCCACGCGGGTCGACGGCGATCACGCGGTGGCGGTCCGAGAAGTGTTCGAGCTGATGCCTGAAGATCTCGCCCGAGAAAGTAAGGCCCGGGATGAAGACGATGGCGTCTCCCTCGCCCTTGTCCCAGTAGTGGACCTGAATGTCCGGACCCACGGTGAGGAACTTGCTCTCTGCTCGGTCCTTTGACATGGATACCTCCCTGCTTGACAGCTGCGGGCAAAGCGCCCATCGGGAAGATGATAGGTTCGCCGGGGCACCGCAACGACCTCGTTTACCGCCCGGTGGCGCTTCCCGCCGCCAGGCGGTAAACCTGAAAGCGCTGTGCATAATATTGAGGGAAAGAAACCTCCGCGCGGCCATGGGACAGGAAGAGCCATCGTCTCGGGCACGGGCTCCGATATCGCCCATAGAGGCTGCTGGCACACCGAATTCCGCAGCTCACTACCAAAGCGACGCGGCGCTGTCGCGTGCCTTAACGCACAGTACCCGCGTGCGAGCCACTCCCACATCGCCCCCATCAGGGAACCGCGCAAAGGCCGACTCAAAAGGGGCCCGCCGTCATCGAAAGCACGACGGACCCCTCGTCTGGGGCGCATGCGAACTTGAGACTGTCAGGAGGGCGAACTGCCCCTAGCATGACAGCCTGCATCACGTGCATCACAGCTTGGCTGAAGCACTGGAGGATGATCGCTAGGCCTCGCGCATGAAGGTGTCGACTTCGGCGGCCGTTGGAATGGCCCTCTGTGCCCCGACGCGGGATGCGGTGATGCCGGCTGCCGCGCTTGCCCTCCTCATGGCGTCCTCCATCGGCATTCCGTTAACATATGCCGCGCAAAGCACGCCGAGGTAGGTATCTCCCGATGCCGTCGTGTCCACCGCGTTGACGCGGACGGCGGGGGCACGGTAAAGTCGTGCTCCCTCACGCGCAGCAGAGCCGCCTGCTCCCAGCGTCACGACCGCACATCCCACACCCCTCTTGATGAGAAGGTCCAGTGCCTGCCTGAGCGTCCCATCGTCTTCGGGGAGCACGCCGCAGATGGCCGCGCACTCGGTCTCGTTGACGCAGGCGAGATCTATGCAAGACCATACGTCCTGCGGGAGGTCCCGGGGCGGAGCGACGTTTACAACCACGTACATGCCGCGCCCGTGGGCGTCTTGGATGGCTGCGCAGGCGGCAGCGTAGTCACACTCCATCTGCGTCAAGAAGACATCGCCCGGTTCCGCGAGCCTGTCAAGGGCCTCCTTGACATCTGCAGCGCCAAGCGAGTGGTTCGCGCCTGCTGAAAGAAGAATTCGGTTATCCCCGTCGACGCGACAGATCATGGCGATGCCCGTCCCCACACCCTCACGAAGGATGACCTCGTCGCACTGGACACCGTACGAGGCGACCCGGGCAAGGAGTAGATCGCCAAAGACGTCAGCGCCCACGCTTCCGACAAGATGGGTCCTAACCCCCGCCTTGGACACAGCCACGGCCTGATTCGCCCCCTTGCCGCCCGGGTTGGAGAGGAAGTTCCTCCCGGGCAGCGTCTCGCCACCGTAGGGAACCCGATCGGCCTCAATCGTCAGGTCCATGTTGAGGCTTCCAAAGACAATGACCTTTTTCATGGGCTATCGCTCCTTTGGGTTGATGGCTTTGCGGAAACAGGCGAAGGCAATGATGCCCAACATCATGGTGGCAGCATATATGAGCAGGAGGTTGGAATAGGTCGCCGTCTTGCCAGCTGCACCGATAAGGCTGAAGCAGGAAAGCGCCGTGGTGCCCATGATGGAGCCGAATATGGTAATGCCAATCGAGCCGCTGACGTTCATGACAGGATCGTTCGTGCCAATTCCGCAGCCAGCTTGCGAAGCACTCAAGGTGCCAGGCACCATGGTCGTGATGGGTGAGTACATGAGGCCCTGGCCTGCGTAGAAGAGGCAGATTCCCAAGGTGAACGGTACCATTCCGGCCTCAATGAGAAGGGAGGAGACCAGAAACCCAATGCCCTGAAGGCTGCCAGCCAGAAAGATTGAGGGCGTACGACCGATCTTCTCCACGACCCTTCCCGAGCTAAGACAAAAAATCCCCGTCTCCGGCAAAGGCAGCGAGGAAGCGCATCTCGCCCGAGAGAATCGCGGCGATATCGTCCTTGAGCTGTCGGTAATCGACCTCGCAGGAGTCGTAGTGCACGCGCCACCCACCGATACCCACTGCGTACTCGTTACCGAACCCCATCCATATGGCCTCGCCGCAGCGAGGGTTAGCGACATCGACTACGATCTCCTCGTCACAGAGACGGCCATAGCTCTCCTCAGCGTTAGTGCTCTACGATCTCACAGCCATCGAAGATCGCCAAGATGTCGTCTCGACGCTCCCCAGGACTCTATCGGCAAGAACCAGTCGACGGCCCCGCTGCCATACCGGAGCCGTTCCTCGTGCAGGAGCCCATGGGCATGCGAAGCCGGTCGCCGTTGGGGTCGCCCACAAGCCAAGGGTTCGTGCCGTTCTCGTCATCCACCTCCTCCACCCATGACACACCGAAGACGATCCACTGGGGCTTGGCGTCGGCGGGAAGCTCCACCGTCGCGGCCAGGTCGGCGGCGGTCGCCTGGTAGTCGTACTCGTACTCGCCATGTCCCTGCGCGTAGTCCTCGAAGTCGTACTCCACGGCGATCACCAACCGCGAGCGACCGTCGTCTATCTCGGTGGCCTCCAGCCTCTCGCCGCTTGCGAAGCCGCCCTCACAGCCATGCGAGGGGTCGAGCCTGCATGCGAGCGTGTGGGCGGCCCCGTCTGGCTCATGCCAATGAGCAATGCGCACGTTGCCGTCCACGGGATGCCAAGTCGCATAGTCGGAGCGGTCAACGACCTCCCAGAGGCCGTCGTGGGCATAGGGCCTACCGTCGAGCCAGAGCCCAACAACCCCAAGCGGTGTGGATATGCCCATAGCCGTGCTATCCACAACTTTCACCCCTCTCCCAAGGGCTCACGACCTCACGGTTCACGCGATGCCACTTACGAGCCTCTTCCGGAACGCTCTCGAAGCGCTCACCATAGACGAACTCACCGAGGGCCTTTCCGATCATCCCGGCAAGAAGTGACGTGTCACTCTCGGGGAGCCGCATGTCGATGTTCGCCATCGCTATTCACCTTCTTCCCGGACGACGTAAGTCTCCTACCTCTTGATGCCGCCACTGTCACTGCTACCCAAGATGGCACTGCCCACAGCCAAAGAACCGTCGCTCGGACTCATCTCACGCATTGTGATCATCGTTTTATCAGAAAAGGTCGTCTTCGCCCCCCTGCCATCCGGAAGCAGCTCCTCGATGCCGCCTTGTGTTGTCCGATCATAGAAGATGACGCCCTTCGTGGGAAGCCCCTTGATGGGCCGATCGCAACTCAGCTGGTGCCGAGCGCTGGGAAGCGTCACCAAACCTACTCTTGGAACCACGCACACAGGAACTGGTTGCGGCATACGCTCCACATCCTGAGTAGCCTCGAGAAGTCAAATTGGCAAGCTTACAAAGGGTCTTTGCCTGCAAAGGTGCCAATCTGGCACCTTTGCAGGCCGTCGGAGAGAATACCAAGCCGACATCTTGAACTCACAATCTGTGACCTTAGACAGGCCCCTCGTGGTTTTTAGTGGGTAGCACAGAGAGACGCCTGGGGAACGTAGCTTTCCTGGCGGCGGGACGGTATCATTCTGCACGAAAGTTGACGAGCGTGAGGAGGCGTCGTGACGGGTCCCGAGACGAGGATGCTGGCAGCCCTCGTGTCCAAGTCGCCGGACCTAGGCGACGAGTGGACCGTCGTCGGACGTTCCTTCGACCGCCTAGACACCGAAACCACACGCCATGGCAAACGGCGGCAAGCGTCTGCGTAACCTTCAACTCGTACGGCCACGCGTCGCAATCGGCGAGGGTGATTATGGCTAGCGAGAGTCAGTGTGCGTCACGCCCGGCCAGCGGTGCACACCCCACACGTGGTCACTCGGTCTGCTCCGTTATCCTGCTTGCCCGCGCCCACCCGGTCTATTGGCCAGTACGGGCGGCAAAGATCCCACTGCAGCCGTTGTCTGGACAGCCGCCTCACGTCACCAGAGGCCGCCTCTCGGCAGTCTTTGCCAGCACCAGAGACCCGACAGCATCCACCAGAGGCAATCTCAGGGCCGCAACAGCCACTCAGTATTTGTGCCAACCTCGCCAGGTGTATCCTCACGAACAGGCTCTTGGCACGTATAATGACTGTTACAGCAAGCACGATTGCTAGGAGGGAGGCCGCCCATGAACCTCGGCATGGAGACCGAGTGCGTCGAGTACAAACGCAGCACGTCCGAGATGCGCGAGAGCGAGAACCGCTCCAACCCGTGGGACAGCCGCAGCTCGGACACCCCGGTCTCCGCCGTCGACGAGAAGGCGCTGCGCCGCTACGTCGAGGGCGGCGTGGAGGCAAAGCGCATACCGTTCAGCTACACCGAGCCCATAGACGTCCTCTCGCGCCTCGGCCTGCTCTGCGAGGACGGCATGCTCACCAACGCCGCTGCCGTCTGCTTCGTCCCGTCAAAGGACATCATGCTGAAGATGGGCGTCTTCGCCGACAGCAAGCGCGTCCACATCCTCGACAACCAGCAAGTCACCGGCACGCTCTTCTCCATGGTCGACGCAGCTGAGCTCTACATCCTGAACAACATCCGGCGTGCCTTCGTCATAGACGGCTCCTCACTGCACAGGCGCGAAGTGCCCGAGATCCCGATGGACGCCGTGCGTGAAGCGCTATTCAACGCCTTTGCGCACCGCCAGTACGAGGACGACTCCGCCATCCAGATAGACGTCTTCTGGGATCACGTCTACATCTACAGCCCGGGCCTCTTCCCCGTCGGCTTCAACCCCGAGGACTACCTCACAGGCGAGGAGAGCACTTCCAAGCCTAGGAACAGACTCATTGCCACGACGCTCTACCGTTCCGGCGACATCGAGATCTACGGAACCGGACTGCAGCGCATCAAGGCCGCCTGCGACGAGGCGAACGTGCCCTTCTCGGTTACCCAGTCTAGGCACGGTGTGCATGTCTCCTTCATGCGCTCGGAGGGCATTGCCGCAGGGAATACGCCGGCAACCGTCGATGCCCGCAAACAAGGGGACGCGAGGACCGCCATACTTCGCTACGCACGCGGGCATAACGGGATCACCACCGCCGCCACATCCGAGCTTGTTGGCGAGAAGGACTACACAGCCAGAAGGTTACTCAACTCCATGGTCGAAGAGGGGCTGCTTGAGAAGACAGGCGGCCGCAAGGGGCGCGTCTACAAGGCCATCCGACACTCTCACTGACAATGGAGTCAATAAGGCTGTTAATAAGAAGGGCCAGGTAAAGAAGGTGTTTTGTCACTATTTCACCCAAATGGCCCCGAGGCTGTCAATAAGGGTCAGGCGTCAGAACTCATCGTACTTATAGGCTCGTGCGCCCTCGCCCTAGCCGCACCACTTCATTCGGCACTCCCATGCGTACATGGTGACGCCCGCCTCGACCATGTCCTGCGACTTCTCTGCGGCCGTATCGGAGCTAATCGGATCGTCAAAGAGAACGTGAACCTCTCCCTCATCGCAGAGTAAATGCTCCTGCGGTGAACCTCGTAGATCCGCCTGAAGCCACCCGTGTCTCGGTAGTCGTAGAACGGGTCCGATGCCTCCATCCATTCGTGCCGCACGCGAATATGCCCCTCTATAGCTTCGATGGGCAACACGGCTCCAAAAGGCGCAGACACTCGCATACACGCTTTAGCGCCCTGTACTCCTGCTCCATTTTAATGCACATGCCGTTCTCGCATTCCATAGTGAAGATGAAGAACATGGCGAGAAGCCCATACCTTCACCCGCGCAGAATGCGACGCGGCGTCAGGCAGAGTGCGCGTGGGCAACCAGAGCGTCATAGCTCCGCCCGAAATCCTCAACGAGCTGATCTTGAGGGGCGCGAACCGCACCTGGGACGGGCTCGATTCGGGCATACCGACGGGTAGGGCGGCCTTCACCGTTTTGAAGTCGACCTATGTCAATCGCATGCGCAGCGAGTTAGACGATGTTGATCTCAAGTCGTTTGGCCTCGTGATCGAGGACGACACGCTCACGAACGCCGGGGCGCTGCTCGCAGACCAGCCACTCGTGCGGTGCTCACGCGTGTTCTGCACGCGCTTCACCGGCGAGCACGAGAACGACCTCGCGGACACGGCGGAGTACGAGAGCAGCCTGCTCGCCCTGCTCCGCGAGACCCAGACATTCGTCAAGCGCCACACGACCGAGTCATGGGAAAAGACCCCCCAACAGCAGAATTGAGCGGCGTAGCCACAGCGAGAAAGCAGTCGAGGAGACACTCGTGAACGCACTCATCCACCGCTCGTACCTCGAACTCGGCAGCGAGGTGCACGTGGACATGTACAACGATTGCATGAAGGTGCGCTCACTCGGCAGGAAGATCGGTGTACCCCTGCCCGACGACGTCATAAAAAAACCGCGTGAGAAACGAGGGACGCAACCCCATCATCGCCGATGTCTTCGACCGCATGAGCCTCATGGAGCGCCGAAGCTCCGGGCTTCGCGAGATCTGCACGGCCACCGCCTCCGAGGACGCCTACAGACCGGAGTTCATGTCTAGGCTCGAGACGGGAGAGAACTGGTTCACGGTCACGCTCTACAACATGAACTACGTCGAGGCCGACACAGTCGGCACCCAAGTCGGCACCCCCTCTTGCGACATCATGCCAGGCATCTCCACGTCTTTCTTCGACGCATTAGCCTGCTGAAGATATCGAGGCAAAGACGCGAGCTATCGTCATGCCGACGGTGGCCTAACAGAGGTTTTCTCCATAGGTATGGCAAATGCAGAGGGCAGGCTGGCTCCGAGCCAGGCCATGGGGATATGCAGGGCAAGCCGACGCTGCCAAGATACCGTCGCTTGCTTGCGATCGTCGTGAAGGACCTCCAGGGGTATTTGACAGTGCGGACGGAACGCTTGGGGCCGAGTGGCAGTGCTACTCACACTGCCACTCGGTGGTGAACGTACGAGGTGGAACGTTCAGGGGCGAGTGGCAGTGTAGTACTCACTGCCAAGCGGCATCGAGCGTACCGCATCGGAACGCTCGAGGGCGAGTGGCAGTGCGAACGGAACGCTCATGGCCGAATGGCAGTGCCACTCACACTGCCACTCGCCGGTGAACGTACTGGGCAGTGCGCCATGCACTGCCAGACGGCATCGAGCGTACCGTATTGGTACGATCGGGGTCGAGTGGCAGTGCGTCCGGTACACCGAGGGCCGAGTGGCAGTATAAGCTGGGACGGCTCCTTCGCGAGTAGCAGGCCACCTCTCTCTTCGTTGTTCTCTCTGTTAAACACAGCCTCTCTCATCATTAGGTATGCGCCGGGGCGGGGATGGGGAACCTCGCCTCGAGTGGCACACCTAGGGTATCGAGCAGCTTCCTGACTGACCCCTCACGGTCGCGCGGCACGAGGACGCGCCGCCCGCGTCGCGCTCCTCCCGCTCGACGACCGTCCCACACGCCTCCCCGAGTGTCATGTCGCCCACGCACGGATACCTGCGGGCATAAAGGTCGAGCGTCCCGTCATCGGAGGCCACCTGGGCCATCACCTCACGGTAGTTGCCCATTGCTGCGTGCGACCCGCGCCTCTCCGCAGCGGCCGCCACGGCATCCCTCAGTACGTCGGGTTTGGCTTCGTCCCTCCTTGTGAGCCACAGCGTGTGCAGGTCGTAGTAGTCGCGCGGCCGTATGTTGGCCACGCTCCTGCTGATGGCGGTCTCGAGCTTCTCGGCAAGCGTAGTGGCGAGCGGGTACGACATGATGGCGATGCTGCGGTCGTCGAACAGCAGCGGGCAGCTGTACTCGACTGACTCTGGCGTGATCTTGTCGCCCGTGGTCACGTCCACGGTCACTGGCGAGCTCATCTTCTCGTAGTTCGCCAGCAGGTGGACCCTGATGCCAGGGTAGTCGTCGGCCTCGCGTATGTCCTCGGTGCGCACGAACTCGAAAGAGAGAAGTCATCGTCAGCCTTCACGTCCGCGATCTCCCGGAACGTCTTCTCGACGTTCTCATGAGTGAGCGGAAAGTCGCGCACGGTGGTGTCCAAGTCCTTCGTGCCGCGCTTGCCCACGCCGACAAGCGAGCTGATGAGCACTCCGCTTTTGATGACGATGTTGTCTCGCCACGTCGAGAGGGAGATGCGTTCCCGCAGCCTCTCGAACAGGTAGCTCTGCATCACCAGCTGCGAAAGGACGCCCTCGACCTTCGCCCGGTTGCGGATGATAGCCTTGAGCTGTATCGCGTTCTTCGTTCTCACAACGGCACCTCCAGATCGCTTCAGATCTTCTTCTTCACTTCGAGCGCATGGGCGTAGCCAAGCAGCCTCTGGACATCCTTGCTGCCGCTGCGAGCGTATTGCCTCATGGCCGGGCTGACCACCTGCACGTCCACGATGCGCTGGCCGCAGACGACATCGCAGAGCGTCCGCTTCAGGTCGTACGCCCGCACCTCGTTGCCATAGCTCGTCCTGACGCTTGTACGTCCCAGGTCGAGGACCCCATCGGCGCATGTCCTCACCTCGATGCCCGCCTCCCGCGCCTTGGTGGCCCGACACGAGCACGGGAAGGTTATGGTGAGTTGGAGGGGGGTGCGGTCGGTGTAGCCGTGCAGAAAGAGCACCGTCCCGTCTGATAAAGCTCCCTTAAAGAAGCGGAGCTGCGCCGCGAGGAACTCGTCCTTCCAGGTATCCGCCAGGTAGTACACGCCGCGCTGGACGCGCTCGAGCTTTCCGGCCTTCACCATGTCCGAGATACGCGCGCGAGGGATGCCGGCCTCAACCACTTGCGTCGTCGTCACCATCCCGCCGCTCTCCTGCGCCAGATCGACGATAGCCTGCATGCCCATCACCCCCTATAGTCCGTTTACACTGAAAAAAGCTCTTCGGGGGTTTGTGTGGGTTGACGTCTCGGCGAAGACGCCAAGCTAGCGGCGGCGCCACTCGCGCAGGACCTGTTTTACCTACCAGACGAGAGGCGGCCACCGAGGGGACGCCGCCGGCACGCCATGGTGGTTGGGGCACTCGTGCCACCCGACGCGGCTCGCGTCGCAACAGTGTACACAAGTGTCCCAGAACGACACCGAGAGGCCGTTTTCGCCGATCTGTGTACACTCCTGCGTCCCCGCGCCTGCCCACAACGGCGCAACAGTGTACACAAATGCCCCAAAACGACTCCGAGAGGTCATTTTCGCCGATCTGTGTACACTCTTTCGCTCCCACAACTGCTCGCGCGACCGAGCGGGGCCACGGGTCCCACGAAGTCGACGGCCCCATGGCCCCGTGACGCCAGCGCGTTCGGACCTGAGGCCCACGCCACCGGGGCGGTGACGCAACCACCCACACGAACTCACGAAGCATCCTCTATACTGCGGAACTACGGGGGCCACCGCCCGGAGCTCGTCTTCCGAGACGATGCGATGGCAGGCGCCGCCGCAGCCAACCCGGAGGCGCTCTGGAAGCTCGAGAACCTCGGGGAGACGCGCCGATAGGGCCCGCCGCCTGCTATAATGTGCATTGGCGTCTGTCCGAGCGACTGGCGCCCGTGAAGATAGAAACGCAACGCGCGCTCGTACGCGCCAGAGCCGGTAGGTAGCCCGGCCGTCCCGCATCTGCGGGGTAAGTAACCCTCCCTCCTTGGGTTGTCCGTTCTTCGCGAGACGACATACAAAGGAGGAAGACCATGGAGCAATCCAGCATCACGCTGACCGTGCTGTTCGACGCACCCTTCTGGGTGGGCATCTTCGAGAGGGTCGAGGGCGGCGAGCTCGCGGTGGCGAAGGTCACCTTCGGCGCCGAGCCGAGCGACCTCGAGGTCCTAGACTTCGTGCTCGGGCACTTCTGCGACCTCAAGTTCAGCCCACCCGTGGCGGCGGAGGCACACCGCGTCGCCGAGAGCCCGAAGCGCAGGCAGCGGGCAGCCCGCAGGCAGGTAAGGGAGTCTGGCATCGGCACCAGGTCGCAACGGGCGCTGCAGGCGCAGCTTGAGGCGGCCAAGTCCGAGCGCAAGCGTGAGGGAAAGGAGCTCCGCGAGGCCGAGGAACGGCGCAAGTTCGACCTCAGGCAGGCAAAGCGTCGCGAGAAGCGTCGCGGCCACTAGAGGGCGGGACCGCGCTCGTTCCCCTCGCGCCACCACTGCACGTCGAAGCCGAGGTCCGGCTCCAGGGCGAGCAGGCGGGCCCCGACGGCGCTCTTTACGAGGTGGCCGCGAAGCTCCGAGTCGCCCAACAGCAGCTCCCTCGAGCGGCCGGAAACCGCCGTCATGAGCGCCGTGTCGTAGACCATGAGCCTCGGCGAGGACTTCCTGCGCTCGATGGCCTTCGGGTGGTACTTCTTGAGGCCGCAGAGCACGCCCGCCTTGTCGAGCAGGGTCAGGTAGTGCGCCAGCGTCGTCGTGTTGCCAGCATCCTGCAGCTAGCCGAGCATCTTGTTGTAGGAGAGCTCCTGGCCAGAGAAGCGCGCCCCCAGGTCGAAAAGCGCACGCAAGAGCGCCGGCTTGCGCACGTCCTCCTGCTCGAGCACGTCGTTGGATATCGTGGGCTCGATGATCGAGTCCCGCATGTACGCCCGCCAGCGCCTCTCGTCGACCACAAGGCGCGCAGCGCCTGGGAAGCCCCCGAAGAACAGGAAGTCGTCGAGCATGAACCCGAATGCCTCCCAGCACTCGGCAAGGCCCCAATGCGTGGAGCGCAGCACCTCGAAGCGTCCCTTCAGCGAGTCCTCAAGCCCCTTGCGCAGGAGCAGGCTCGACGAGCCAGACAGCACGACCTTCAGGGGGCGCCCCTCGCGTTGATCGGCGCCCCAGAGCCCCTTCGCCACGTTGGGCCATCCGCGCACCTTCTACACCTCGTCGAGCACGAGAATGGCTAGTCTGTCCGAATCGCGCTGCAAGTTGCGCGCCTGTTGCCACTCCGTCCGCAGCCATTACACGTCGGGGGCGATGACGTCATCAGCGCTCGCCGAGTGGGCGGGCTTGTCCACTTTCTCGAGCGCCTGTGCGATTGCCGTTGACTTGCCGGTTTGGCGGGGACCGACCACGACCTGGATGAGGGGGTTATCATCCTCCCGCATCTTCGCGGCGATGATCTCCACGATCTTGCGCTGGAACACCAAGGCTCGCCTCCTTTTATTTCGAATGATGATGTGTGATTTAACTCAACACAATGAGCAAAAATAAGACTTGAGACGCGGAACCGAGAGCAGCGATAAGGTCGAGAATACAGTAGAAGGCTCCGCGCTTCGCGTTGCCCATCAGCATGAGGAGCCCCCCGAACGCATATCAATCTCCAGCATTATCCTATGCTGCTTGAACAACTATTGATTATTCGCACGTTAAGTGACCGGCACACCCAGCAGTGAGTGCACCGGTCCTCAGTCTCTTCGGCATTCCCCGTGCAGCACTCCCTAAGGTATTGCCATCCGATGCCCTCTTCGGCGTCTCGGACTTCAACGGCACACTCTCAAATCCCATCCCGCTCCATGCGATGCTCGGAGACTCCCGGGCAGCGTTTGCCGCTCGGGACTGCCTCGCGCCAGGACAGGTGAAGGCAACCTACGGTACCGGCTCCTCTGTCATGCTCATGGCAGGAGATGCCCCCCATCCGCACGCATGGCCTTGTCTCGAGCATTGCCTGGGGCCTTGAAGGCGGGCTCCCCTATGTGCTCGAAGGAAACCTCAGCTACACGGGGCCGTCGTCACCTGGCTGAAGAATAAGGTGCATCTGATCGAAAGCCCGGACGAGCTTGAAGGCCTGATCCAAGAGGCAAACCAGAATGATCGGAGCTACTTCGTGCGGCCTTCACGGGCCTCGGTGCACCCTGGTGGGATAGTGGCGCCACGGACATGCTCGCAGGCGTCACGACGCTCACCGGCAGGGCAGAGATCGCAAAGACCTGTGCCGAGTGCATCCCCTACCAGATAGCAGATGTGCTCAATGCACTCAGGGCAGATACGGGTCTTGCCCTCGAGACGCTCAGGGCAGATGGCGGCGTCACAAAGAATGCCCACCTCATGCAGTTTCAGGCAGACATGGCAGACAGCTCGGTCGAGGCCTCAAAGCTCGCCGAGCTCTCTGCCGCAGGAGCCGCCTTCGCTGCAGGCCATGCAGCTGGTCTCTGGACCACAAACGCAATTCATGAGTGGTACGGACATGAGACCTATATGCTCCAGATGGCAGACACAGTGAGGCAGAGCAAGCGCTCTGGCAGGCGGGCAGCCTTTCGACAGGTCCGCTGCCATATGGCTGACCTATCTGGGTAGAACACGCAACGGACACACAGCGCAGGGCCAGTGGGAAGCTGGCCCTGCCGCACAGGAAAGGGAATATGCATGGCTGGATACAAGACCTTCACCTCGGCCACCGATATGGGACCCTATGTCTCGAAGCTCATCCTCGAGCTCCCCGAGAAGGTACACACAAAATTCGTGGACAGGCAGGGCTTCAGCGTCTATGTAGAGCGCAATGATGCAGAGACCAGCGAGGTCGTACTCGCAAAGGAGCACCATACGGACGAGTGCGCCTTCCCTTCGAAGGGCTACATTCCCGTGCTTTCTGCCTATGCCTCTGACAGCGAAGGCAACCCGCAGACCGAGGGTTCCTCTATCGCGCTCAAGCTCCCCGAAGAGCTCCTCACGAAAAGGATCGATGGAGCGCTCACCCGTGGCCACATCCGCCCGATGAGCTTCCGCATCACGCAGACGAAGGAGATCCCGAGTGAAGGGCCCGGAGAGGCCCCGCTCACAGGCATGGTATTCGATATCGACACAGGAGACGTCTGCCCCGATCTTACTGGCTGGGACCTCACGGGCTCCGGCATCTTCGATGATATTGATATGAACTACGGTTTCTTCACGCCCGATCTCATTACAGTCAATGCTGCACGTGCAACCCGTCCGTTCACGTCGCTTTCTCCTGTCGAGAAGGTGCCGCTCCTCGTCTGGCTCCATGGTGCAGGAGAAGGGCAGGAGCCCTACCGTACCGTTATGGGCAACCGCGTGACGGCGCTCTCCTCCCCCGACATCCAGGAAAAGCTCGGCGGTGCCGCCTACATCCTTGCCCCTTCGAGCCCGACCTACTGGATGGACTCAGGCTCAGGAGAAATTGCAGATGACAACAAGTCCATCTACACGAAGGCGCTGAAGACCCTGATCGATGAGTTCATAGAAGCGCGTCCCGACATCGACCACAAGCGCATCTATGTGGGTGGACTCTCGAACGGCGGATTTATGACCATGAGACTGGTGGCAGACTATCCGGGATTCTTTGCCGCAGGCGTCCCCATCTGTGCTCCCTGGGTCGCATCCCTGGCAACAGACGACGAGATGAAGTCGATTGCCAAGACGCCCCTCTGGTTCGTGCAGTCTGCTGACGACCCGATCGTGACGGCAGATGTCCATACCTTGGCAAACTATAGGAGACTCAAGGAGCTCGGTGCCACAGACGTGCATATCACCTGCTTCGACCACATCGAGGACGAGACTGGGCGCTACCACGACAAGTTCGGTCAGCCCCAGCGCTACATCGGCCACTTCGCCTGGATTCCTGCCTATCACGACACGGTGAAGACGGAGCTCGACGGCACGAACGTGCTGGTGGGCGGTGCCCCCGTCACCCTCTGGCAGTGGGTCGGCCTCCATCGGCTAACGTAGACTCAGAAAACACGCTCCCGTACGCAGGCGGCTCGGCTCCTGGTGAGTCGAGCCGCTCTTTTCTGATCGCATCACTCCATATGCTCCGAAGCGCCCTTCTCTCTGCGCCACTTCCGTACTCCGTGGACGATTACGTCTGCCAAAACGGCCAGAAGGACGAGGACAACGACAAGGACCAACCGCTCAAGCACGCCTCGATGCCCTTTCACGAGTTGCCTGCTCCTCTACCTCCTCAGGGACATGCTATGCCCTCTAGCAAGTGGACGAGGGGCCCATGGTCATTCACCCCACAGGGCTTGCAGGCGACAGATGAAGAACGCCCGAGCGATGTTCCCCGACACCGCGAAGAACGACCGCATGGATGTCGAGGTTTGAGAGGAGCGTCTACGAGGACAGGACCGAGGTCTGGGACGCCGAGAGGCAACTCAAGGCGCAGGTTTTGCGCAGGATATGACGTGGGGCAACATGAGGGACAGTCGAGCCACAGCGGCCAAGGCCGCCCGCAGGATGCCGACGATAGCCAGCGAGGACGCCATAGAGAAGGGCATGCTGCTCGAATAAGGGACAGGGAGCTGTCAGGCATATAATGGACAAAGGGCCAAGCAGAAGAGTTCGAGGTGGGTGATATGCTCGCACGTATCGTGTTGTGGGTCATATTCGCGGTGTGCGCCGCCATGACCGTCGCCTTTCTGTCCGGTCACGGAGCAAACCTTATCGCGGGCTACAACACTGCCACCGAGGCGGAGAAGGAGACGGTGAACGAGCGGAAGCTGCTCCGGGTCATGGGTGGAGGGATGCTCGTGGCCACGCTCGTCATTTTCGTCTTGGCACTGCTGGGAGGGGCGGCCCCATGGCGCTCGTGTGCGTGTCAACCGCCGTCATCGCAGTTGACAGCGTCGCAATGGTCTACCTCGCAAACACGAAGTGCAAAAAGTAGCGGCAAGTTACCCGCGATGCTGTTACCGATACCGTTGCTTTCGTTGGCTTTGGTCCTTAGGAAAAGAAGAAGTACTCCGGACGTCTCCGGATGGATGCACGACATGAGCGCGGACAGCTACGCGCCCAAGAGCTGCTCTAAGGCCTTCCGCCTGCTCAAGCAGGCGCTCAAGTGGGCCGTGGCGCAGGACCTCATAGCGAAGAACCCCTGCGACTTCTGCAAGCCGCCCAAGCGCGTGAAGACGCCCATCAACGCCCTCTCGCGTGAGGAGCGCACGCGGATGCTGCGCCTCGCCATGCAGGCGGAGCCGCAGCCCTTGGGCTTCGCGGTGGAGATCGCCCTCACCACGGGCATGAGGCGCGGCGAGGTCTGCGCCCTCAGGTGGTCGGACCTCTCCGACGACGGCACCATAACCGTGAGCCACGCCCTGGGAAACGGTCCGGGCGGCTTCTACGTGAAGGAGCCCAAGACCGGGAGCTCCGTCAGGACAATCCCCCTCACCAAGCACCTGAACACGATGCTCTCCGCTAGGCGCCGCGACGCGGAGCGCGTGGCGCGCGAGATGGGCGTGTCGCTGGGCGATCCGTATATTCTGGGAACGCAGGAGGAGAAGAGTCGGCCCTACAACCCCACGCAGCTCGGGAAGGACTTCGCCGCCTTCTGCAAGATGAACGGCTTCAAGTGCACCTTCCACGACCTCAGGCACACCTTCGCCACCATGATGATTGCCGGCGGCTGCGACGTGAGGACCGTTGCGAGCTACCTGGGGCACGCCAGCGTATCCATGACCCTGGACATCTATGCCGACGTGGACCCGGATGCGAAGCGTGCGGCTGTGGACAAGGTGGCGAACTCGTTCGACGTGGACCTCGACTCGCTCTACGACTTCCCGAGCCCCGCCGCAGCGCCAAGCGCTGGTGCTGGCGCACTCACGTTCTCGGTGGACCAGCTCAAGGCCATGCTCGCAGCCGCAAAGGAGAAGGAGGTAGGCCATGGGCGTCTCTAGGCTCGTCTGGCGCTTCGTGCGCTGGCTCTTCCACGCTATCTCGCGCTGGATGTGAGCGCGCTTGATAGAATTGCATCATCGGTTCGAGGAGGAAGACTACGGCCATGGCTGAAAAAGAACCCGCTAGGAATGAATCTGTAATCATCGCCTCCAACGATGCGCAGATCAGGGACATGATCTACACCGTGCGAGGCCAGCAGGTAATGCTCGACAGCGACCTCGCCGAGCTGTACGAGGTCGAGACCGGCGCCCTCAACCGCGCCGCCAAGCGCAATGAGGACCGCTTTCCCGAGGACTTCCGCTTCAGACTCACTGACGACGAGTACGAAAACTTGAGGTGCCAAATTGGCATCTCAAGCGATGACCTGCAGAAATTCGCAGCTGGCGGCCGCCGTTACATGCCTTATGTGTACACCGAGCAAGGCGTGGCGATGCTCTCGGGCGTGCTCCGCAGCAGGGTCGCAATTGATGCAAGCGTCCGCATCATGCGCGCCTTCGTAGAGATGCGACACTTCATCGCAGACAACGCCCATATGTTCGAGCAGATCCGCACGGTTGAGCTCAGACAGCTCAAATATCAGAAGAGCACCGACGAGCGCTTCGAGCGTGTCTTCGACTACATGGAGACTCACGAGGCGCCGAGCCAGAAGGTCTTCTTCGAGGGACAGGTCTACGATGCGTTCGAGCTGCTGGTTTCCCTCGTGCAGAGAGCCAAGCGAAAAATCGTCCTGATTGACGGCTACGTGGACACGGGGACGCTCAACATCCTCGCTAAGAAGAGGCAAGGCGTCTCCGTCACCGTGTGGACGCACCCAAAGACCAGCCTCACCAAGTGTGACGTCGAGACCTTCAACGCGCAGTACTCCACGCTCGAGATCAGGCACACGGCCTCGTTCCATGACCGCTTCCTCATCCTAGACGGTATCGAGGGCTACCTGGTGGGGGCGTCGCTGAAGGACGCAGGCAAGAAGAGCTTCGCGGTCGCCAAGCTTGAGGACTCCGCCGTCGTTGGCTCGATTGTCGCCGCGCTTGACAAATGGAAAATGAGATCTCTAGCTCTAAGGTCACAGAATGTGACAGACGGTCTCGACGCTGCTCGGCCACGCGGACCCCGCCATGACACTACGCGCCTACGCCGACAACCTTGAGGACGGCAAGCTCACCCAGATGGAGAAGCTGGACGGACTGCTGTAGAGACGGGACCGCGAGGTCCGACAGGTCCGACATGCTCCGACAAAGTCACGGCAGGGCTATGACGCGATGGAAACTTCGGAACCAGACTCAACGCGTCGCAGGTAAACGGGCTACGCGAAATAGGTCCAAGGGGTTCTTCGGGGCTTCGACAAGGTACGACAAGGTACGACAAGGTACGACAAGGAGGATTCTACCTCAGCGCATAGAACTGACGGGGGTCGTTGATCGAGGAGCCGTGCCACTCAAGCAGGCCCTCTGGCCCGGCAATGCCCTTAAGCACTCTGGTGGCGGTTCTCTGGCTGCGGCCAATGCGCTCAGCGAGCTCCTTGGCCGTGACCCTCCCATTCGTGAAGGCGAGGCGCACCGCCGCCAGCTCGTACTCGTCGAGCGCGGAGACCACCCCTTCGGTCAACCTGTCCTCGAGGGCCTCATGGCGTCTCACCGTACGCGCGACGATGTTGTTCTCGAGCGTCAGCTGGACCTTGGCGCCGCCCGGCTCGGAGTAGGTGGGGTCCTTGAGCAGCATGCTCTGCATCTCGCTGTAGATGCGCGGCACGCCCTCGTTGAGCTCGCGAACCCAGCCGAACTCGACGAGGGTACGCGCTATGCGCGGATTACGCGAGTAGCGCGTCGTCATCATGTTGTCGAGCGTCACGATGTTGGGCAGCGCACCCGGACTCACGATCTCCAAGCGGTCGTCGAAGACCGAGACGCGCACGTAGTCGCCGCGATAGGCGTAGTCGCGGTGTTATCGGAAGCCCCGCGTTATGAGAAGCCGCCAGGCAAGCCCGCAGGTCGCGGGCTTTTTTGATGCCCGACGGCTTCGCATAACTCAGTGGCCTAGAAGTTGTCCTTCAGCCACTTCACGAGGTCGTTCCTCTCCTCGGGCGTGTACTTCTCGCCCGTCGAGTAGGTGGCGCTGTGCTCCGTGAGGTACTTGCGCTTCAGCTCGGGGTTGGTCTTGGCATATATCTCGGTCGTCGTGACCGACGCGTGCCCCAGTATGTCGCGGATGTAGATCAGGTTCACCCCCGCCTCAAGCAGGCGCGTCGCACGCGAGTGCCGCATGGAATGGCACGTTATCCTCTTCCGCCCGATGCTCGGCATCGACGCGGCGGCGGCGGCCAGGCGCTTGCCGAGCACGTAGGCCACGCCCCTCTGCGTGAGCGGTCTCCCGTACCGGTTGGCGAGCGGCGGCTCGTCTCCGCCCCCGATCCCGAACGCCCCCGCGTAGTCGCCGACGAGCTCGGCGAACGACTCGGTGACCGGCACGTTGCGCGCCTTGCCGCCCTTGCCGCGCGGCCCCACGTAGGGCGCCGACCCGAGGCGCAGCTGGCAGGAAAGGCAGCCGCAGAGCTCGTCGACGCGCGCGGCGGTCTCGCAGGGGAAGGCGAGCATGGCCTTGTCCCGGAGGCCCCGGCGGTCCGACTCGTCGATCGAGGCGAGCGGCCCCCCGCCTCTGCGACGGTGAGGTACGCAATCGCCGGCCTGGGCGGCCTCTTCCTCGGGATGTCGAGGACTGCCGCGTACTGGCCGCACGGCTCGGGCTCGCGCGTGCGCACGAACGACAGGAACGAGCTCGCGGCAGCCTGGCGCTGGTTGCGGGTCGCGACCGAGTTGCCCCGGTCGGCCTCGAGGTGGCCGGGGAACGCCCCGACGGCCCCGGCGTCGATGTCGGCCAGCCCGAAGCGCCCGCCGCAGCGCCCCCGCGTGAACCCCATGGGCAGGACGATCGCGTCGCGGTAGGACGAGACCGTCTTGGCCGAGCAGCCCTTCTTCGCCGTCAGGTAGTCGCCCAGGAAGCGCTCGGCGTAGTACCCGAAGTCCCGCCTGCCCTCGCCCATGGCTCCCCCTCCCGCAGAGGTCCGGCAAGCCACCGGCCGCCGCGTCGGACGCCTCGCGGTACGCCGGCTCGACGAGGCGCAGGTAGCGCTCCGTCTCGACGATGCCCTTGTGGCCGAGGTAGGCGCCGGGGAGGGGCAGCGCGGCGCGTATGTCGCGGCCTCCCTCCGCGATCCTCCCCGGCGCGCGGACGCAGAACGTGTGCCGGAGGTCGCGCGGGCGCTGGCGGCTGCCGTCGGCGCGGGGGACCACGCCCGCGGCATCGAGGCAGTCGTGCCAGAACGGGCAGGGCCACCCGCCCCGGGTCCCGGGCGCGTGCCGGCCGCGCAGCAGGAAGGCGCCGGGGGCGGGGTCGCGGGGCATCGCGGCGTGCTCGGCCAGGACCTCCGCGGTCGACTCGGACATCGCGACCAGGCGCGACACGTCACTCTTCGAATGCCCGGCCGCGACCGCCCGGGCGCCGGGGTCGAAGTCGGACACGCGCAGGTTGCCGGCCTCCGAGCGGCGCAGGCCACACGCGTGGCACAGACACATCGCCGCGTAGCAGGAGTGGGCGCGCTCGCCGGCCGCCGACGCCCGGGCCGCGCGGAACACGCGGGCCACCTCGTCGCGCCCGAGGACGTGCGGGGCGAACGAGCTGCCGAGGGCGCCGCCCTCCTCGCAGAGGGCCACGTCCTCCCAGCCCCTCGAGATCAGGTATTTGGCGAAGCCGTCGGGGGCAGTGCGCCTCTTCCCGAGCGTGGCGCGCGTCTGGCCCTCCCCCGCGGAGCACCACGCGCCCGCCGTCTCACGGGTGATGCGGGTGCCGTCGCAGCCCATCTCGGCGAACGTCCGGCCCGTCTTCTTGGGCGCGTGGCAGACCGGCTCGGCGTACCGGTGGCCCAGCGCGCGCTTGTGCCGGACGTGGGCCGCCAGCTCCTCCGCGAACGGCCCGTCCATGTTGGGGACCCAGTCGGGGGAATGGTTGCTGTCGAACATCATAGCGGCACCCCCGACGCGAGGTCCCGGGCGTGCGCGAGGTCGACGGTCAGGCAGGTCTCGGTAGTCCTCGCGCTGCCGTGCCCGAGCACGTCGGATATGGCGCTCACCGGCACGTCGGCGGCGAGCATGTTGGTCGCGAGCGAGTGGCGCAGGGAGTGCGGGCCGTGGCGGCGGCCGCCGGGCTCGACCCCGGCGGCCCCCACGCGCCGGCCCACGATGCGCCCGAGCGTGCCGGCGCCGCGCATGCGCGTGTGGGGCGCGTTCACAGTGACGAGCAGGTGGTCGGGGTCGCTGGCGCCGTCGGGGCGGGCGTTGCGCATGCAGTCGACGGGCGGGTAGCGCACCTCGTCGGGCATCGGGACGTCGAGGGGCTCCCCGGTCCTCTGCCGGGCGACGCGGATCAGGCCCGCGTCCCAGTCGATGTCGGATGGCGTGAGGCTCGCCACGTCCCCCGCCCGCATTCCGGCGAGCGCGAACAGCGCGACGACGAGCAGGCAGGGCTTGCCCCTCTTCGTGGACGCGTCGATGCCGGCGACGATGCGCCCCGCCTCGTCCTTCGTGTAGTAGGACAGGACCGTCGAGCGGCTGCTCCCCTTGGGCACGGGGAACGCCATGCGCCCCGAGAGCCCCACCATCCCGCGCCCCGCCATCCAGTCGAGCAGCTCCCGCAGCGTCCCCCTGAGGCAGCGCAGCGTGGCGGGCGCGTACCCGGAGAGCGACCCGACGAACGCGTCGACGTCCTCCATGCGCAAGCGCGCGATGTCGCCCACACCCGATTCCGCGACGAACGTCAGGAACTTCGCCGCCATCCAGGCCTTGCGCTCCTTGGCCCTCAGGCCGGTCTCGCGCCGCTCGCCGACGAAGTCGGTGATGACGAGGGAATACACCCCCCTCATGCACTCCGGCACCTCGTGGACGACGCCTGGCTGGTGGGTCCTGCAGTACGACCCGGTGCGGCACGATTCCATCGCGGTGAGGAGCGGCTTGCGCAACGCCGTCCGCGTCGGCAGCTTCGCATCGCCGGCATCGAAGCCGAAGCGCCTGGCACAGAAGTCGGCGACGGCGTCGTCACCGACGTCGCCGACCTCCTCCTCGCGGCAGAATTCCGCGAACCACCGCAGGACCCATTCGGCCGTGCCGATGGGGCCCTCGGCGTAACCGTCCGCGCGCATGCGCTCAATCACGCACGGCACGAACTCCTCGAACTCCCGTACGTCCATGTTGACCTCCTCAGTCTCGATGTCGGACATACGGGAACGATTATGGATGCACGGTCACGTTATGCGAAGCCGTCGGGCATCAAAAAAGCCCGCGACCTGCGGGCTTGCCTGGCGGCTTCTCATAACGCGGGGCTTCCGATAACACCGCTTATCAGCATATGCTGATAAGCGGTGCGTGACGGCGTTCACAAGTCCCTCGAACCACGCAAACTCAGGGTACTCTGGGACCGTTCGGAACTTGCCATCCGACGCCAGGAACTGGAACTCTCGCAGCATACCGGAGATAAGCGAGTATGCGCCCTCGATGACCCTGGGAAGAGGGCCGCAGAACACGCGCTCTTTCGTGATGTTGAGGCGCTTACCGGTCTCGGCCCTCGTGCCATCGTAGCGCAGCACGCGCACGCGCGCCTGGGGCATCATCGCAGACGGATCGCTTGCGAAGAGCAGTGCGCCCGCGACGGTCAGCTTGCCGTCACGCATGAAGCGCCTGGATCTAAGCACCTGCTCGTCAGGAAGGTCGGTCCCAAGGACTCCCTTATACCTATCCAGGACCTCGTGGTCGACGTCCTCTATCGAGGAGTCCTCGATGAGCTCGTCCTCGAAGGCGCGCTGGCCCTTATCGTACTCGAGGGCCAGGACCTGCCCGCGGGTCAGCCTAACGCTCCTGTCATTCTGCCGCAGGAAGACCTCGCCGTCGCTCAAGCGGGAGATGACGTGGCTCGAGGACGCCTCGATATCCAAGACGAGCACTATGTCATCCTCGCCGGCCGAATTGGTCACGGAGACGCGCTCAGCGCGGACGATGGGGCTCGGGGAGCAGGTAGCGAGCGGCGCCCTCTCGAAGTCCTCGATGTTACGGGCGCCGTTTCTCCTGAAGCCCGTGACATCGCCGCCGTCCTCGATGCCGATGACGAGCTTACCGCCCGACGCGTTGGCGAAGGCGCTGATATGCTTGGCAATCTCCTTGTCATCCTTGCGGGCGCTTTTGCGGTGCCGCCCGGGCCACGGGGAGCGCCAAAGGGGCGCCCCACAAGCTTAGGGGCCAATCATGGGAAACGGGGCAGTCATCACCACGAAGGAGCATGAGATCGGCGTCTACCTGCACTGGAACGCGGCAAGGACACGGTCGCACCACTGCTCAGGTACTGCGAGCTACAGGGCTACCGCCCACCGAGCGGAGACTGCTACGGATGGGCACGGATCTGCCAGGTGATGGGCAACTTCTTTGGGAGCGGCCTGTGCTTGGGAATCGACCGGTTCAAGCAATTAGGCAACCAGGGCGACAACGGCGCCTACGTCATCGACGGCCGGGAGATTGTTGGCCACGAGAAGCTCCACGACGGCTTCGCCGAGCAGGACCAATACGACTTCGACGAGATGCCCCGAACGTTCGACCTCGATGCCTAAGGACGAACGGCTTGGCGAGTACCTGAACGCGGTTGAGGTGCGCGCGGCCGAGATCGAGCTGGGCGACGAGGTTTGGATGGAAACGGTGAACGGCCGCAAGGCTCTCCCGGTCATGGGCTTCGCCGAGCGTCCCGTCCCCCTCTCACAAGGTGGCAGAAGGCTCGAGCACAGTCCGTACGTCGCGCTCTGCGAGAGAGACGGCGACTACACCTGGAATCCCAACAACTTCCCGAAAGGAGACGTCCTGCGCGTGCGGCGGAGGGCGTAGCAACTGCCGGAGCGCGCCAGATCGACCCCTGTACCCGAAACGTTCGCCTAGCAGGCCTCTCTGCAGAGGGCGTGTCCTCCTGGATGCGCGACATGAGCGCCGACGGATACGCGCTCACCAAGCACCTGGAGACAACGCTCTCCGCCAAGCGCCGCGACGCCGAGCGCGTGGCGCACGAGACGGGAGTGGCGCGCGGCGACCCCTGCACACCGGGAACGCGGGGGGGCCTACCCTGCAACCCAGCTCGGCTCGGCAAGGACCTCTCGGCCCTCCGCAGGGTGAACGGCCTTAGCTGCGCGTTCCACGACCTCAGGCACACCCTCGCCACCATGATGATAGCGGGCGGGCGCGACGTGAGGACCGCGGTGAGCTGCCTGGGGCACGCGAGCGCGTCGATGGCCCCGGACATCCACGCCGACGTCGACCCAAAGGCCAAGCGGGCAGCCGTGGACAGGGTGGCCGGCTCTTTCGACGTGGGCCTCGGCTCGCTCTGCGACTTCCCCAGCCCCCGCTGCCACATCGAGCGCTGGCGCCGGCGGCCCCACCCTCTCGGTGGGGCATCTCAGGGCCATGCTCGCCTCCGCAGAGGGGAAGGGGGCTTCCCGTGGACATCCTTAGGCTCGCCAGGAGCTTCGCGCACCGGCTCTTCCGCGCCATGTCTCGGTGGATGGGATTGGATGGGATTCTCAGATTTGCAGTTAATATCATATGGAAATGGTTACAATTTGTACCTGTTTCCACTATACTTCGTCTGTATGAAGTTCAAAGAGTACATAGCATCGCATCAGGCGTTCACGACGGGCGACCTTTACGCCATCGCCGCGAGGGAGACCGCGCGGACGCTTCTGCGACGCACCCTCAAGTCGGGCGAGGTCGAGCGAGTGCGCCGGGGCGCCTATGTCTCCAAGACCGGCAAGTTCCTCGGCGAGGCGCCCGACCCGTTCCTCGTGGCCAAGACCGTCGACCCCGAGGCGATCGTCTCGTATCACTCGGCGCTCGTGGCTCACGGCGTCGCGCACAATGTCGGCTTCGAGTGCTCGTTCAGGTCCGCGACAGTGCGCTCGCCATTTGAGTACGGGGGCGTCCGCTACGTCCCCTTCGGTGCCGGCGGCGATCCGCGTGTGCAGACCATGCGCTCGAGGTCCTACGGTGCGATCAGGGTGACCACGCGCGAGCAGACGCTCATCGATTGCCTGATGTACCCCAAAAGAGCCGGCGGCGCAGAGGAGGCGTTGCGCTCCTGCTCGGCCTTTCCCTACCTCGACCTAGAAGCCCTGACCGAGATCCTTGGCAGCGCACCTGCCGCCGTCGTCGCCCGGGCGGGCTGGCTCCTCGAAGCGAAGCGGGGCGACTGGGGCATAGCCGACGAGACGCTCTCAGCGCTCGAAGGGCGACTTCGGCGCGGCCCATCCAAGTTGGATCCGAAATCACAGGAGAACAGGGGCTGGAGCCGTCGCTGGAGGCTGTACCTGCCCGAAAGCGAGGAGGAGGTCCTGTCGTGGACATCATGAGCACTGGCGAGTTCGAGCCGAGGACCGTGGACAAGGTCGAGCGCCTGCTCGACCTCCTGGACGAGATGGAACGCCACCCCGCCCTCAAGGGCAAGCTGGCGCTGCACGGCGGCACCGCCATCAACCTGTTCGTGCTCGACGTACCGAGGCTCTCGGTCGACATCGACGTCTCCTACATCGGCAGCGTCTCGCGCGAGGGCATGCTCGCCGACAGGCCGCACGTCGAGGACGGCATAGAGGCCGTCGCACAGGCACAGGGCTATGCGGTAGAGGCACACCCCGGCGGGCATGCTGGACGTACCTTCCTCCTGCGCTACCGTGGCGACTGGGGCGTCGACCACGTCAAGGTCGACTGCATCTACATGAACCGCTCTCCCATCCTGCAGCCGTGTTGCGAGAGACGCCCGTGAGGCCGGGCGCTATGGTGCGCACGTTCGCGGACGCCGAGCTCGCGGCCGGCAAGGTGAAGGCGTTCTTCGACCGTGTGAAGGTCCGCGACCTCTACGACATCTCCAACCTGAAGGGCGTCTACGAAACACTCGAACCCGGCGAGCAAGAGAGAGCCCACCGGCTGGCCCTGTACTACGCCTCGCTCTCCGCATGCTTTCCAAAGCCTTTCGAGGGAAGGGAGCAGCGCTTCGCGGACAGACTTTCCGAGCTCGCAGACCAGCTCTACCCCATGCTCCGCTCGTCGATAGAGCACCCGACGCTTGAGGCCCTCATGGAGGACGCCAAGCGCTTCGTCGCTGACTGGATCCTTCCCAAGACGGATAGAGAGCGCGAGTACCTGGAACGGCTGGCGACCGGAGACTATCGCCCGGAGCTCGTCTTCCAAGACGAGTCGATGGCCAAGGCCGCCCCGCCGTCAATCCCGAGGCGCTCTGGAAACTCGAGAACCTCAGGAAGATACCCCGATAGAACAACCTGCCCCGATCCCCAAGGCAGTCGCCTGGGCCAACCTCCTCGTCGAGAGGATCGACGCGGCAGAGCGGTGGCCCTCTAGGCCACCGCCAGACACGATGACGAACGGGCACTGAGGCCTCCATGCCACAGACGAGCAACGCCACCACGGCGCAAAGCACCCCGCGCACTTCACGGGCATGACAGCTGTGCATCGTGCGTCACCCGCACAACCATGCCGTCGCCCAGCGGAGTCAACGCGACCCTGAGAACACCACACCTCCACCACACGCTCCAGCGCACAGGCACACCAAACCCCGCAGCGACCACATCGCCCCATTCCCACGAGCTGCCTCCGCACGCCGCCCCACCCCGCCTTGAGAGCGAAGACTCGCCCACGGACGCTTCCGCGCAAGGGCCGCGAAAACTTTCCCGAAGGGCCGCAGGCGATCCTTCGGGAAACTCAAGGCGCATCCGCGTTTCGCTTTCATCCCTTGCACTGTCGCCTGCCCGCAGGCGTCATCCGCCCCGCAAGGCGCGCCAAGGGGCGGGCCCCAACACGAGGGGGCAGATAGTCATGGGAACGAACGTCGACGAGAGGTCGCGCGAGGCGGAGTGCGCACGTGATGCCCTCATCGTTGAGCTCGAGCTCTTGGGAGGGGCGTCGTCCTCCAACGTCTCCTTGCGCGACTTCATGGCCTCGTTCATGCGCCACAAGGAGGACTCCGGCACCATCGAGCCCTCCACGGTGCGGGGCTACCGCGCCGAGACGCGCATCATCTGCCGCTACCTCGGCAGTGTGAGGCTCGCCGAGCTCTCTATACCGGGCGCGTCCTCCTAGATGCGCGACATGAGCGACGACGGCTACGCACCCCTCCCGACCAGACGCCAGACGCAATGACATAGCGGGCGCCGCAGCCCACACATCACAGGAGGGCAGTGACGCAACGACTAGGAGCGCACCCGGGCATCATCACGGGCACAGCCACCGCGTATTACGCAGCGCTCGGAAGTCAGTCCGCTGCCCACGTGAAGCCGAACTCCCTCGCCGTGACGGACCGCGCGTGCACGCCCATCCTTAACAGCGCGAACCATAATCAGAGCTAATGGTATATTCCGCCATGGCGACCCCTTCCATGAATGCGGCGCGAACGCCTCTTGCAACGACGGCAGAAGCTTACCGCGAACCACGGGCCCGAGGGCATGCGCCGAAGAGCGCTCATCTTTCATGCCGAGGGAAAGTCGTTTCCCATCCGGATGCCGATGCCTGGTGATCGTCGGCGAGACGCGCGACGTCTTTGTCCGCCGTCATCCCAGCTCCTTCACGAGCCCGCCAAAACCTGCTGCCTGTCCCAAGCTCGCCTTCGCCAGACCGCCTTCATAGAATGAGATGAGCTCGGAGACGAACGCCTGGGCGGACCGGCGGTCCAGACCATGTCGCAGTGTCTCGAACATACCATCGAAGAAGCCGCGCGTGAGCACGTGGACAAGCAGCCGCTGGTCGTCGTCAAGCGGCATCCCCAAAACGTCGGACTGGGCGTAGATGCGCCGGCAAGGCTGTTCGGCGACCTTTTCCACGTAGTGCTCGAACGCGGTGCCCGCCGAGGCATCCAGCAGCAGCATGAACGCGTCGCGGTTGTCGAACATCAAGTCGACTAGTTCCTCATATACGGAGTGCGAGAACAGCTCGCGTTCTCGGATTGACTCGTTCCCCATGTCGAAATACCTATCGTAGCCCGCCATGAGGGTTTCCATGAACTTGCCTGCCGCCGGCCCAACCAACGCGGCGAACAGTCCTTCTTTGTTGTCGAAACGCGTGTACACGGTGTGCGTGGTCACTCCCGAATCGAGGGCGATGGTGCGCAGCGACGCATTCGCGAACCCATGCCGGGAAAACTCCCTCCGCGCGCTTGCAAGAAGCTTTTCCGTTGTGCCTTCGGCACGTTTCGCCACGCGACACCCCTCTTTCACCTAGGGATCGAATTAGATCCGACCTCGTTATTATAGGGTAGGCATGATGTCCCTGCTTTGTTGCTTTGCCTGCGGCCGCTCCAGCACGCGCCCGCGCCCCGTGCGAAGGCCCCTTGCCTTGACCGACGGTGGCCGCGCTAGCCAACGATGCGCGAGAAGTGCTTGGCGAACAGCCTGCGCCCTAAGAGGGTTCCTGCCACGGCGCCCACCGTCGTCGCGGCGCCGAACGCCATCAGAAGCGGCCCCTGCACGCATCCGGCGAGCGTCGCCATGTAGTCGACGCCGTAGCTCTTGACCGCTGAATCCATGTAGCCTTCCATGGAGAATGCGATCGGCGACATGAAGCCGAACCAGATAAGCAACGCGAACAGGACGTATCCTGCGACGATGAGGGGAAAACTCTTGTACCTGCCTGCCGACACGACCACCTCGCCCACAATGCCGGCCATTAGAACGAACAACGGAACGGGCCCGTATGCCCCTATGAGGAAGTTAACCAGCGCCGAGATGGCGCCGAGGCCGAACACGGCCCCGCGTTTGGGAACCTTTGTCACGATGTAGACGAAGATGATGCCACCGGGGATGAAGCCGACAAGACCGAACAGCGGGAATCCGACGGCGGACAGGCCACCTATCGCGCCCACGATGAACAGCACCGCCGTATGCAAGAGGGCAAAGACGCCCACGGTGACGTAGTCTTTGGTCGACATCTTCTTGCCTGTGCCGCCCGTTCTCACGGCCTGCGCCGGCATTCCCGCATCTTTGTTCTCTTCCATTCTTCCTTCCTTTCGGTCGAAGGGAGCCTGTGGGTCTTGCCCTCTCGGCTCACCCTTTGCTCACCCGATCGAAAACCACGCGCGCAGGAGCGCCGCATGCTCTGTGTCAAGTGGATACGTGCAGGTCACCCGGCCGGATTCCAGCACCGCGATATCGTCGGCCATACGGCAGATGAACTCGTAGTCATGCGTTATGACCAAGACGCGCGTTCCTCTGCGCGCCAAGCGCCGTATCGCCTGGGCGATCCGCTGCATGTTGGCGAAGTCGAGCCCGCTTGTCGGTTCGTCGAGTATCACCACGTCGGGCTCCGCCACGATCGCCGTGGCGATGGCGAGGCGTTGCTTCTCGCCTCCCGAAAGCGAGAGCGGATGCCTGGACAGCGTGCCGCCCAGCCCCAGCTCTTCAAGCAAAACGGCGGTGGCCTTAACGGTCAAGCTGCCCTTCGCGTCGGACATCGCAAGCTCACCCGCAACGGTATCGCTGAAAAGCTGGCTCCCTGCGTCCTGCATGATGAGGAAGAATCGACCCGCTCGCCGCCTGAACGAAAGCTCGCGGCCTACCGACACGAGGCCCGAGCGCTCGCGCACAAGGCCGCAGAGCATGCTTGCCAATGTGGATTTTCCTGCGCCGTTCTTCCCCAGCAAGCAGACGATTCTGCCTGCCGGCACCTCGATGTCTACGCCGCGCAACGTCTCTCGCCTTCGGTATCCGCCGCGAAGCCCTTCTACGCGCAGGGGAGCCCCCGTTTGGCTGTCGTGCTCCGGCTGGGCTGTCGCCACCTGCGCCTCCACGAGGCTCAGGTCGAGACTGCGCAGCCCCAGTGCCGCTTGGTCGCCAGGCGAAAGCGCCAGGTATCCGTCTCGGCTGAACTCATGGCTCACTCGCCCGTCTTGAAGGTACACACAGCGGTCCACGGCGTCTTTCAGGTAGTACACGCGATGCTCGGAGACCACCACAGTCTTGCCACACTCTTTCAGCCGTTCCACGAGCCGCCCGAGGCGCTTGGTTGCATCGAAGTCGAGGTTGGCGCTCGGCTCGTCCATCACGAACACGTCGGGGCCGAGCGCGTAGGCGGCGGCGATGGCCACGATCTGCTTCTCGCCACCGGAAAGCTCGAACACGCTCTTTCCCATCAGGGTCTCTATGTCCAGGTCGACCACCGCACGTTCGACGCGCCGGCGTATCTCTTCAGTCGGCATGCCGAGGTTCTCCAACCCGAACGCGATCTCGGTTACCGTGTCGGTATTGAAGAACTGACTTCGAGGATTTTGGAACACGCTCCCCACCATGCGCGCGATCGCAGGCATGGGAAGGCTGGAGAGCGCCTGGCCGCCTACGCTCACCGAACCGGTCATGTACCCTTCGTAGTAGTGGGGAATGAGCCCGTTCAAGGCGCGGATGAGGGTGGTCTTTCCCGAGCCGCTCCTCCCCGTGACCACGACGACTTCACCGCTTTTCACGGAGAGGCTGACATCCTGCAGGCATGCGCCGTTGCCGCCCTCGTAGGAGAAACCGAGATTCGAGATCTCTATCATGCGATTGCTCCCACGCGGCTTGCCACCGCTGCCGCCACCAGGCATGTGCATGCCACAAGGCATATGGCATCCGCAAGATCGATCTCCATGGGGTAGACCGTGGTGCGCACATCCTGCGCCTCGATGCCGCGCGTTATGGCGGCGGCAGAGATTTCCTCGGCGACGGTCGCGCTGCGCACGATTATGGGCACCATGACATACTCCATCGTGCGCACAAGATGGAACGCGACGTTTTTGGGCGACACACCGAAGCCGCGCATCTTCATCGCCCCTGTCACATTGCGCCATTCCGAAGCCAGCGAGGGGAAGTAGCTCAAGACGACCGAGAACGGGATGGTGATGCTGTTGGGAAGACGGAGCTTCTGCATGACCACCAACAGCTCGCTTATCTTGGTGGTGGCGACCAGGCAGTAGCCGAACCCGAAGATGGGCGTGGTCTTGCGGATGACCATGGCGACGACCAGCAAGACCGAGGCGATGCCGTTCTCGCCGCCCGCAAACGCCATGATGATCACCGCCGCCGCGTAGGTGGCGGCGCAGCGTATGGCCGTGCGGTTGAGCCTGCTGTACAGAAGAGCCGCCACGATGCACGCCATGACAGCGATCTCGACCGAGAAGCTGCGATTGAGTACCGCAGCCACGTTCACGGCCAGCAACGCGGCGACTTTCACGCGGGCATCCAGGCGGGGCGGCTCCCTGTCGAAAAGCCCTCCGATACACGTATCAAGGCCTGGTGTTCGCGAATGCTCGACATGCGGTAGAAGCCCTGTCTTTGGCATGCATGCCCGCCCGCTCATCGCACGTCGTTCCCGTCTCGCCCCGCCGACCACGAAGCGCTTTTTGTTTGCAGCGCGAACAGGCGGCTGTACAGCCCCTTCGCGCCCATCAGCTGCTCGTGGACGCCCTCTTCGACGACGGTACCCTCCTGAAGCACGACGATGTGGTCGCAGCCGGCGATCGAGCGCAGCCGATGGGCCACAACGAGCACGGTCTTGTTTTTCACGAGCGCCCCCAGAGCCTGCTGGATATGTGTCTCGTTCTCAGGGTCGACGGACGCGGTCGCCTCGTCGAGTAGCACGATCGGCGCATCCTTCAGCAGGGCGCGGGCGATGGATATGCGTTGTCGCTGCCCTCCCGAGAGCGTGCGACCGTTTTCGCCCACGATGGTCTCGTAGCCGTGCGGGAGCTTTTCTACGAACTCGTCGCAGCATGCGGCCCGCGCGGCCTCACGCACCTCCTCGTCGGTTGCCCCCGCGCGTCCGATGCGGATGTTGTTCGCTATCGTGTCATCGAACAGCACCACGTCTTGAAACACAAACGCGTAGCTGCGCAGGAGCGTCTCGGGGTCGATGCCGCCTATGTCGATGCCGCCCATGCGCACCGTGCCCCTATCCACATCCCAGAAGCGCGCGGCAAGTCTGCACAGCGTCGACTTCCCGCAGCCCGAAGGCCCCACGAGTGCGGTTGTCTGTCCCTGCGGGGCGGTAAAAGACACGTCGTGGATGACATCGTCCTCGCCGTAGGCGAATGTCACGTGGTCGAATTCGAGATCATACGCCCTCGGGTGGACGTCGCCGTCCCCCTCCTGAACGGGATGGTCCAGTATCTCGCCGATACGCTGGGATGCCACGAGCGCATGAATGATGGCGCCCAGCCGCTCGATGGCGACGCAGAGCGGTTCGTACAGGCGCACCGAGGCGAACAGGAAGAGGAGAAACTCGAACGTGCCCAAATCCCCCGATGCCATCCGCGCTGCACCGTAGACGATCACCACGCCCATGCCGCAGCGCAGGAAATTCTCACCGAACGAGATCCCCAGACCGGCCAGCAGCTCGTATAGGACCAGCCCGGGCACCAGTTTTCTGGACGCACGGCGAATCTTGCCTTGGTAGCCATTCATCAGGTTGAGAGCGTGCAGCTCCTGCATGTTTTCCAGATACTCCTGCATCGCCTCGCTCATCTGCAGGCGCCTTGCGCGGTTGCGCCTGTTCTGTCCCTCGGAGATCAAACGGGACAGGGCCATGAACAGGGCGGCAAGCGGGAGACATGCGGCAAGCGCAAGCGTCATGCGCCAGTCGACGACAAGCAGGCAGACGATGCTTGCCAGAGCGAACAGCAGGCCGCTCACCAGCTCGACAAACGAAGTCGCGAGCACGCCCTGCACGGTGTCGACGTCGTCCATGACTGCGGAGGTGAAGTCGGAGAGGTCGCGCTTCCCCAGATAGGACATGGGGAGCCGACGGATTCTTTCGGCAAGCGCGATGCGCATGCGGGCATCCTCGTCTCCCGCACTCAGGTATTTGCTTTTGTACGATACCCAATACGCCAAGAACATGACGACGACCAACGCCGCCGCTGCCACCAGATAGGGCAGAAGCGGTACGTCCTGGGCGTTTGCGCCCGCGCTCCGAACGACCATCTCGTTCGCTATCATCGCGAGTAGTATGACGGGAAGGAAGGCGGCGAGCCTGAAAGCGCACATCCACGCGCTCGCCCGCAGCAGGTTGGCATTGCCCTCGTCGCTTACGCGCAAGGCTTTCTGCAGCGGATTGCCCATCATGCGGCCCCTTCGATCTTCCATTCCACGCTCCGCTCGTACTCCTTGTACATGTGAGCATAAAAACCAGCCTGCGCTATAAGCTCGTCGTGCACGCCCCTCTCGACGATGCGTCCGTTCTCAACCACGCATATCTGGTCGGCGTCGACCACGGTAGAGAGGCGGTGTGCGATCATGAGCACGGTCTTTCCGCGTAGCAGCTTGGACAGCGCCTGCTGGATAAGGTGCTCGTTTTCGGCGTCGGAATAAGCGGTCGCCTCGTCGAGCAGCACGATGGGGGCATCTTTGAGCATGGCGCGTGCCAGAGCGATGCGCTGCATCTCCCCACCGGACAGGTACACGCCTCGCGCACCTACGACAGCGTCGGCCCCGTTGGGGAATTTTTGGAGGATATCGTCGCATTGCGCCAGATGGAGGGCCCGCAGCACCTCTTCCCGCGAAGCGGTAGGCCTCGCATACGCCACGTTGTCCGCGATGGAGGCCTTGAACAGCCGCGTGTCCTGGAAGACGATGCTCATGTGCGCAGCCAGCCATGCGTAGTCCATCTCGCGCACATCGTCTCCCCCGATGCGCACGGTTCCTTCCTGAACATCCCAGAAGCGCGCGATCAGATTGGCCACGGTGGTCTTACCCCCTCCCGATTGCCCCACGAGGGCGCACACGGTGCCGGCGGGAATGCGCAGCGTCACATCGTCGAGCGCGAGAGGAGAGTCGGGCTTGTAGCGGAATGAGACGTGATCCAAGGCTATGTCGAAGCACTCAGGCTCCTTCGGGGCAAGAGGGCGTTCCAGCACGGGCTGGGTGAGAATGTCGTCCACGGCGTCGAGCGACGCGCTGGAAACCATGAGGTTCGACGCCGCGTTCATGATGCGCGTAAGCATGGTCACGGTCATGGGGATGAGCACGCAGAAGAAGATGAAGGTCGCCGCTGCTGTGGTTGCCGCCGCACCGCCTTTCGCGCTGTCGTGCAGGACGATGGCGGTTGGGATGAGAAACAGGAACCCCGCATTGATGATGACGGTGTAGAGGCTGTCCGGCAGGCGCATGGAGAGTGCGTATTTGAGCATCCATGATCGGTGCTCTTCCACCGAGTCGTGATAGCGCTTGAACGACTCCGCCGTTTGGCCGAACACCTTCACCACGGCGATGCCGCGTACGTACTCGGTGGTGGCGCTCGCCATGTCCTCTGCCGACTTCTGCTGCTTGGCGTAGAAGGACTTGCTCGAGTCGTTCAGCATCCACGCCAGCACGAAGAACCCTGCGACCAGGGGCGCTAGGCAGGCGAGCGAAAGACGCCAGTCGAAGGCGAACATGCACGCGATATACGCGACCGGCAGTGCGATGGCATTGACGAAGTCGGGCATGGTGTGCGCGATGGTGTTTTCGATGTTATCGGTGTTCTTCTCGATTATCTTGCGCAGCTTGCCCGAGGGATTTGCCACGTGGTAGCCCAAGGGGACCCGCCCCAAGTGGCACACGATGCGGTCGCGCAGACGGGCAACCGTGTTGAACGCCGTCAGATGCGAGAAGAGCAGGCCGATGCCGTATATCCCGAATGCCGCCATGATAAACAGCACCGCGTCCCAACCGAGGGCCGCTATCGCTTGCCGGTCGATTGAGGAAAGGTCACCGGCTGTCGTGAGCACAGCTTCTCCCACGTAGTATACGCGCACGTAAGCGAGCAGGTTCATGGCCGCAGAGGCCGCCACGGTTGCCATGCTGACAATCTCGAGCCAGCGATAGCTGCCCATGAGCACGAACAATCGCCGCACCGTGCCCTTCTTGTCCATGTCCACTCCTCATATCGGTAACAACGTTTCCGTTGATAATACACTATAGGGAACACTGTTTCCGATAAAAATTGGACTCAGGTATTGCAAGCCGCTAGAGACGAGGGAAACAACGACGGCTTCATGGCCACCAAAGGCCCCACTCTGGGAATCTTCACAGATGGTAGTAAGCATCCCGTACGGAAGGCTGGTGAGAAGCGAAGTGATTCGGACATGCAAAAACGTATGTTTGAGGCCTCAGTTGCCGCCGAGGGACAAAGCCCGCTCGAACTCGCCACCGACATGTGCTGCGGCGAGGTGTGCGCGCCCAGGTGGAGCAGTCTCAAGGAGGACGACCGTGCGGGTGCTTAGGGTGCTGGTCAAAGCTATCAGGCTCATCGCCAAGGCGGCTCTCAGGTTGACGCGAGCATAGGCAACCGATAAGTCCGAACCATTTGGAACTTGGTGGAATCTTGAAGGCACAGGATGTGACCTCAAGCGGAGGAAAGGGAGGACATGGCAGACGAGAAGACCGGGTCGGGCGAGGGGCGAGACGCCATCGTCCCCGTGGTCGACGCCCGGATCCGCAGCATGATCCACACCGTGCGCGGCAGGCAGGTCATGCTCGACAGCAACCTCGCAGAGCTCTACGGAGTGGAGACCAAGGCGCTCAATCGTGCCGCCTCGCGCAACTCGGCGCGTTTCCCCGAAGATTTCAGGTTCAAATTGGGTCACGATGAATTCGAATCTTTGAGGTGCCAAATTGGCACCTCAAACAACGGAGACGGACGCGGCGGGCGACGCTACATGCCATACGCCTACACCTAGCAGGGCGTCTCGATGCTCTCGGCAGTGCTCAGAAGCGAAGCTGCGGTGCGCGTGAGCGTGCAGATCATGCGCGCCTTCGTCGAGATGCGCCACTTCATCGCCGACAACGCCCACATGTTCGAGCAGGTCCGCAACGTCGAGCGACGCCAGATCGAGTACCAGCAGAAGACCGACGAGCGCTTCGAGCGCGTCTTCGACTACATGGAATCGCACGAGGCCCCCAGGCAGAAGGTATTCTTCGAGGGCCAGGTCTGGGACGCCTTCGAACTCTTGGTCTCTCTCGTCCAGCGTGCCAAGAAGAGCGTCCTCCTCGTAGACGGCTACACCGACGCCGGAACCCTCAACATCCTTGCCAAGAAGAACGAGGGCGTTTCCGTGACCGTCTGGACCCGTCCCAAAGCAAAGCTCACCGCCAAAGACGTCGAGATCTTCAACACCCAGTACCCTATGCTCACCGTCCTCAGGATTGATGTATTCCATGACCGCTTCATCATCCTCGACGGCGCTGAGGCCTACCTTGTCGGCGCCTCCCTCAAGGACGCTGGCAAGAAGGCCTTCGGAATCACGAGGATCGAGGACGCCGAGACAGTGCAAGCCATCCTCGCAAGGTTGGGACGGGCAGGGGAAGACGGAATGCAGGAGTAACGCAAGAACCCCCCGGAATCTCACGCGTTGGCATAGCGTCGACAAGAACAGCCCACAAGAAGTAACCCGTAATTCCCGGCTAGATTTCTAACCACGCCGAAACTCACACCAAAAACCAGGGAAGTGGCAGGTAGGGCATCCCATCTGGTTGACCTGAGGATACTTGTCCGGCACGACGTGGCAGGGATGTCCTTGCCACATCGGGGGCACGGCCTGCTCGCGGGCCACTCGGGGAGGGGCGACAGGACCTGCGCCAGGATGGCCGCCTCGCGTCGGGGGGTGGCGGCCAGGGAGACGGGCGACCCGGGGCGCGTGGCCGGCCGCGAGAGGCACGTCTTCCGGGGCCGGGAGCGCGGCACGTCCGCCCTCGACCCCAAGGGCGGCGGGTTCGGCCCGGCACCGCCGGAGGGGCCCGTGCCCGGCCTCGGCGACGCATGGGC
>ERZ772967.392-NODE-392-length-36296-cov-8.321487_pt1 | contig 36296 bp, 30 predicted proteins | sample MGYA00511677_ERZ772967 | MGnify/ENA primary metagenome ERZ772967 (study PRJEB29015, sample SAMEA2737931) | human oral metagenome | biome: human oral; feature: human-associated habitat; material: dental | place: China | collected 2146 ...
TCAATGCCAAGGTGCCGCGCCTGGCCGACAACGACCCCAGCTTCGAGGCCGTGGTGGAGAAGCGCCCGGGGCTGGTGGTGTCACAGTTCGAGTGGCAGATCGGCAAGGAAGGCGTGGTGGCCACGCGCGAGCAGTTTCATGACCTGAAGATTCCCACCTACCTGATGCCATCGGACTGCGAGGGCAAGGACAATCTGGTGGGCGCCGACGGCACGCGCATGAAACCCTACGACATTGCCGCGCTGTACAAGAGCATTTCGCAACTGGCCGAGATCTTCGACGTGGAGGCTCGAGGCAAGGCCCTGGTGGATGATCTGAAGGCACGCCAGAGCGTGGCTGTGCAGAAGGTGAAGGATTCGGGCATCAAGGATCTGTCGGCCGCCGTGTGGTTCTCCAGCGCCGACATGGACGTGGACCCGTACATGGCGGGTCAGAAGGGCGTGGCCGGCTACATGCTGAAGGAGCTGGGTCTGCGCAACGTGGTGACCTCGGCCGAGGAGTGGCCAACGGTGGGCTGGGAGACCATTGCCAAGGCCAACCCCACCATTCTGGTGATCGCGCGCATGGACCGTCGGCGTTTCCCGGCGGATGACTACGAGAAGAAGCTGGAATTCCTGAAGAGTGATCCGGTGACGAAGCACATGGACGCCGTGAAGAACGGCCGCATTGCCATTGTCGATGCCGACGCGCTGCAGGCCTCGATCCGCATTGCCGACGGCATGGAAGCGATTGCCGATGCCGTGGTGAAGGCCGGCGCGGCGCACTGAGGTGAGCATGCCCCCTGCCCTGGCGCGAGGATGGCTGCGCCGTCTGCTGCTGGCTTTCCTGGCATTGGCGCTGCTGCTGCCGGTGATGCTGCTGTGCATGTGGGCCGGCGAGATCCGCATGCCGGCCGGCACCATCGGTGACGTTCTGGCCAACCACCTACTGGGCGCCGGCATCGAGGTCGATCCCATCGATGACGGCATTGTCTGGAACTATCGGCTGACTCGCGCCATCGTGGCGGCCTGCTGCGGCGCGGGGCTGGCAGTGTCCGGCGTGGTGCTGCAGACGCTGCTGCGCAATACGCTGGCTGACCCCTACCTGCTGGGCATCTCGGCCGGCGCCTCCACCGGCGCCGTGCTGGTGGCGGTGGCCGGTGTGGGCGGCGGCGTGGTGTCGATGACGGTGGGCGCCTTTGCCGGCGCCGTGACGGCCTTTGTGCTGGTGGCGCTGCTGGCCCAGGCAGCCGGAGGCGGCGGACTGCGCAACAGCGGGCAGATCATCCTGGCGGGCATCGCGGGGTCGCAACTCTTCAATGCACTCACCTCGCTGATCATCACCAAGTCGGGCAGTGCCGAGCAGGCGCGCGGCATCATGTTCTGGCTGCTGGGCAGCCTGAGCGGCGTGCGCTGGCCGGACGTGCCCATCACCACCGTGGTGGCGGCGCTGGGGCTGGTGGTCTGCCTGCTGCATGCCCGGGCGCTGGATGCCTTCACCTTCGGGGCCGAGGCCGCAGCAGCGCTGGGCATCGGCGTGCGCCGGGTGCAGGCAGTGCTGCTACTGACGGCTGCACTGGTGACCGCCGTGATGGTGTCGGTGGTGGGCGCCATCGGCTTCGTGGGGCTGGTGATTCCGCACGTGGCGCGGTTGCTGGTGGGCGTTCGCCACCACCGGCTGCTGCCGGCCAGTGCGCTGATCGGTGCCCTCTTCCTGATGCTGGCGGATGTCTGCTCGCGCATCCTGCTGAAGGGCCAGGTGCTGCCCATCGGCGTGGTAACGGCACTGGTGGGCGCGCCGGTGTTCGCGATCATCCTGCTGGGACGCAGACAACAGCCATGAAGCGCCGGAGGCAGGAATGATCACGACGCAACAGGAATTTGCCGAGGTGCGCGAGGTACCCGCCCTGGAAATGAACGGGGTGAGCTGGCGCGCAGGACGGCACACGGTGCTGTCGGACGTGTCGCTGGCCGTGAAGCCGGGTGAGCTGCTGGGGTTGATCGGCCCGAACGGGTCGGGGAAATCCAGCGTGCTGCGCATCCTGGCGGGCATTCATGCGCCCACGCAGGGCACCGTTCACCTGCACGGCCACAGCCTGAGCGCCATGGGGCGTCGGCAGGTGGCCCAGCACCTGGCCATGGTGGCGCAGACGGCCGACACGCTGGATGCGATCACCGCACGGGATGCCGTGGAGCTGGGCCGCACGCCGTGGCTGTCGGCGCTGCAAAGCTGGTCGGCGAGAGATGACGAGATCGTCTCCGAGGCGCTGGGGTGCGTGGGCATGCACGACCGGCAGCAGCGCCTGTGGGGGCAGCTTTCCGGCGGGGAACGCCAGCGCATCCACATTGCACGGGCACTGGCCCAGCAGCCGCAGATCCTGCTGATGGATGAGCCCACCAATCACCTGGACATCCACCAGCAGCTGGCACTGATGGACCTGGTGCTGGCGCTGCCGATCACCAAGGTGATGGCCATTCACGACCTGAACCAGGCGATGCGCTGTGACCGGCTGGCGGTAATGCACCAGGGCCGGCTGCATGCCATCGGCAAGCCGGCGGCGATCCTGCAGGCGCCGCTGCTGAAGGAGATCTTTCAGGTGCGTGCCACCGAACTGTTCGACCCGGCCGACGGGGTGCGGATTCTGCGCTTCGGTGCACTGGCCAAGGACGGCGCCGGACAGCCGTGATGGGACACGACCTGCTTCCCCACCCGAACTTCCCTGGCCGCCGCATGGCAGGTTCCTTCGGGACGCACCGTCCCGTTGCAGGACATGCCTTCGGTTCAGCGGCCCTTTTCAGAGACCCTTCACAGAGGCCCTTCACAGCAGCCTTTCACTGCGGCCCTTCACAGCGACCCTTTTCAGCGCCCCTGTTCTGAGGCCCGTCCTTCCGAGGGCGCATTTCCGAAAAAACCGTTCACTGACCTGCCTGGAGCAGGCCCATTCATCATGATGTCGACTTCATTCCCTCTTTCCCGTCTGGGCGGGCTGGCCCTGTCTGCCACCTTGCTGCTGGCTGCACTGCCGGCGCACGCCGAAACCTTCCAGGTGAAGATGCTGAACCGCAACAGCACCGGCCCGATGGTGTACGAACCGGAATTCCTGAAGGTGAAACCCGGGGACACGGTGAAGTTCCTGGCCACGACCAACGGCCACAATGCCGCCTCCATCGACGGGATGCTGCCGGCGGGCGCCCAGCCCTTCAAGGGCAAGATCAACGAGGAAATCGAGGTGACGTTCACCGAATCCGGGCTGTACGGCGTGAAATGCCTGCCGCACTATGCCATGGGCATGGTGATGCTGATTCAGGTGGGCGATGCCGACCCGTCCCGGATGCAGGTGCCCGATGCGGTGCCGGCGCGAGCGAAGAAGCGCTTTGCCGAGATCGTGACCCGGGCTCAAGCATCCCACTGATCGCACAGAGGGATGTTCACCGGAGCAGCCAGGCAGACCGCCGCAGGATGCCGGCCTGCGACGACTGCACAGGCACGGGCGCCTTGCTCATGAGCGAGCTTCTGCGTGACGTTCATTTTGCCGGGCGCTCGTGTCCCCGCTCTTGTCCCGGTAATGCAGGTACTTCATGGCCAGCAGGGCGGCGATGAGCACGGCCGGCACGGCCAGGGCAGCGGTGACGGCAGCCAGGCTCCAGCCGGCATTCAGCATCCAGGCACCGGCAAAGGCCGAGATGACCGCCCCGATGCGGCCGAGACCGTGCATCCAGCCGTTGCCGGTGGCACGCGCCGGCAGCGGGAAGAAATGGCTGGACAGGGCGTTCATGCCGGTACCGCCACCATTGAGCCCGGCACCGATGACGAAGGCGACGGCACACATCAGTGCATAGTGGCCACCGACGTAGCCGAGCAGCACCAGGGCAGCACCTCCCAGCAGGTAGGCGCCAGCCAGCACGTGGTGCGCCTCATGGCGGTCCATCAGCCAACCCAGCATGATGGAGCCCAGCGGTCCGCCCAGCTGGAACATGGCGCTGACGATGGCGGCCTGCTGCAGATCCATGCCGGCGTCCTTCAGCATGGTGGGCAGCCAGCTGCCCAGCAGGTAGACCAGGAACAGGTGCAGGAAATAGATGCTCCACAGCATGAGGCTGCCGGCGCGGTAGTGGCGGTTGAACACGATCTGCACGGGGCGCTCGTGGCTTTCCACCCGGGGCTGCGCCGGCAGCACGAAGACGGTGTCTACCGAGGTGCTGCCCGGGGCACAGCGCTCGACGATCCGGCGGATGCGCGCCTGACTGCCCTGGCGATGCACGAGGTAGGTGAGCGATTCGGGCATCAGCACCGCCATGAGCAGCGACAGCACCATGGGCACCACGCCGCCGAAGACGAAAACACTCGGCCAGCCCCAGTGCGGCACCAGCCAGGCGGCCAGGAAGCCGCCGCCCGCTGCGCCGACGGTGAAGCCGGCAAAGACGATGGTGACCAGCAGCGAGCGCCGGGCACGCGGCGCATATTCGGTGGCCAGTGTGGCCGCCATGGGCATGATGCCGCCCATGGCCAGCCCGGCAATGAAACGGTAGGCAATGAAGTGCCACTGGTCCGTGGCAGTGGCCACCAGCAGCGTGAAGAGGCCGAACATCATCACGCCGACGCACAGGACGCGACGCCTGCCGAAGAGATCACCCAGCGGGCCGGCCACCATGGCACCGAGGGTGAGGCCCGCCAGCGCAGCGCTCAGCACCGGCGCAAGGTCGTCATTGCTCCAGTGCCAGGCGGCCTTCAGCGCCGGCCCCACGAAGCCCATGATGACGACATCGAAGCCGTCCATGACCACGACCAGGAAGCACAGTGCGATGATCCACTGCTGGTAGCGGCTGACGCCCCGCCCATCCAGCAACGCGCGCACATCCAGCGCGGGAGCACCGGGCGCTTGCCCTGCCGTCAGCGGGGCGACATCCGCCGTGCGGATGTCTGATGCGGTGGATGGCGTGGAATGCTGCATCGGATCCTGCATTTCCATGATGACGACGAGACAAAAGACGACGGAATGGACGATGGTACGGGACGCGACCATTCCCGCCGTGCGACACCCCTGCCATGCCCGGGGTAAGCGCAGTGCCCTGACGAGGCGACACCGGACTCGGGAAGAGCCTCAGGCCATCGGGTTGGCCAGTGCACGCAGTTGCCCGGGCGTGGCCACCGGCAGACCGAAGTACGCCAGATACGCGGGAATCTGCTCGTAGAGCATGTCCAGTCCGCCCTGCCCTTGGCAGCCACGTGCCCGGGCCGCGGCCAGAAAGGGGGTGACTTCGGCGCTGAGTACCACTTCCCCCACATAGGCATGCGGCGGGATTCGCTCGACATCGATGGGCAGGGGGTCGCCTGTCTTCATGCCCAGCGGCGTGGCGTTGACCACGATATCGAAGCCGGCCGGGTCGGCGCTGCCGGTGACGACCTCCAGCGCCGGGTAATGCTGCCGCAGCCGTCCGGCCAGCGCCTGCATGACGGGTTCCCGGACATCGAAAAGCGCCAGCCGTGCCACCCCGGCACCAGCCAGCGACGCGGCAATGGCCGAGCCCACGCCGCCACTGCCCACCACCAGCGCCGAGCAGCCCCGGGCGCTCACGCCGTTGCGCTGCATGCCGAGCACGAAGCCCTCGCCATCGAACATGTCGCCTTCCAGGCTGCCGTCCGGCGCGCGTCGCACGGCATTGCAGGCACCGGCGATGCGGGCGGCGACCGAGACGCGATCGAGCAGCGCCGGCGTGGTGCTCTTGTGCGGCATGGTGATGAGTGCCCCCACGATGTTGCCCGTGTCAAAGAGCGCTCGCAGCAAGGCCGGATAACTGTCGGGCTGCGAGGCGAAGGGAACGACCACCACGTCCTCACCCACGTGGGCAAACCAGGGGTTGTAGATCATCGGGGACCGAAAGGTCTGGGTGGGATAGCCGATGTGGGCGAGCAGGCGCGTGTTGCCAGTGATCATGCCGCGGTGTTCCGGATGAGGGGTTGCCAGGAGAGATGCGCCGAACGCGAAGGTGCCGAATAGGCGGGCTGCATGATGATGAGCATGCGGAATGGGCATGAGGCCATGGGGTGTTGCAGATTGTCCTCAGGAAAAACCATTAACATGTAGCCACTGCGACAGGCGCCGGGTCTGTCGCGCGACTCGGTCGACCCCGACTGCGCACGACGACAAGGAGTAAAGCATGGGTCTGAACGCTCTCTTTCTGGGATATGGTCGCATGGGCGCAGCCCTGGGCGAGGCCTGGCTGGGTGCCGGGCTGGTGGACGGCATTGATGCAGTGGATCCTATCCGTGCTCAGGATGTGCAGGCCCGCCTGTACCGTCAGGCCGCCGACCTGCCGGACACTCCCTATGACCTGGTGGTGATGGCCGTGAAGCCGGTGATGGCACGCGAGGCGCTGAGTGCGCTGCCGGCCAGTCAGCTGCAGAACGCCACGATCATCTCGGTGATGGCCGGTGTGCCGCTTCAGACGCTGCGCGCTTCGCTGCCGCTGGAACGCCCCGTGGTGCGCAGCATGCCCAACACGGCCGTGATGGTGCGCCAGGGCTGCGTGGGGCTGTATGCCGACGAGGACGTGTCGCCGGCGCTGCGTCAGACGATCTCGCGGCTCTTTGATGCCGTGGGGCGTTCGTTCTGGGTGGATGACGAGGCCCAGCTGCACGCCGTCACCGCCATCAGCGGCAGCGGCCCGGCCTACTACCACCTGTTTTCCGAGGCGCTGGCTGACGCCGGCGTGAACCTGGGTCTGCCGCGCGAACTGGCCAAGCAACTGGCGGCGCAGACGGCCTTGGGGGCGGCCACGCTGCAGACGCAGTACGACGCCGATTTCGTGGCGCTGCGTCAGGCCGTCACGTCGCCCAACGGCACCACGCATGCTGCCATCGAGGAGTTCGAGCAGGGTCAGGCGCTACGCCGACTGGTGGATGTGGCGGCGGCCAAGGCCGGACAGCGTTCGGTCGAACTGTCGGGCGGCTGAGCTTCCTGCCCTGGCCCTCCGGCGGATAAAGGCACCGAGGGCGCATCAGCGGGTCCCTTCAACGGGCCCCGGCCCCCACCTCAGCCGGTGCCCCTCAGCGGCCCCTTTCAGCCGTTCCCTTCAGCAGGCACTGCCGGGGTGACGGCCCGTGCGCATGAACTCGGCCACGTAGTCGTTGGCTGGATGGTCGAGCAGTTCCTGCGGGGTGCCGACCTGCACCAGCTCGCCGGCGTTGAGGATGGCCAGGCGGCTGCCCATTTTCAGCGCCTCGTCGATGTCGTGGGTGATGAAGACGATGGTCTTGCCCAGCCGCTGCTGCAGGGCCAGCACGGTGTCCTGCAGCCGGATGCGAATGAGCGGATCAAGGGCCGAGAAGGCTTCGTCCATCAGGATGATGTCGGTATCGGCCGTCAGCGCCCGCGCCAGGCCCACGCGCTGGCGCATGCCGCCCGAGAGCTGCTCCGGATAGCTGTCGGCCATGTCGGCCAGCTCCATCTCGCGCAGCCAGTGGTAGGCACGCTCGCGCTGCTCCTTGGCTGACAGGCCCCGCACACGCAGGCCGAAGCAGGTGTTCTGCATCACCGTCAGGTGCGGCAGCAGCCCGAAGTGCTGGAACACCATGCTGACCCGGGAACGCCGGAATTCGCGCAGGCCCCGCGCATCCAGGGCCGTGACATCGATGTCGCAGGCCTGGATGCGGCCGCAGGAGGGCTCGATGAGCCGGTTGATGTGGCGCACCAGCGTGGACTTGCCCGAGCCGGACAGGCCGATGACGCAGAAGATGCCGCCTGAGGGAATCTCCAGGCTGATGTGACGCAGTCCGACACGGCAGCCGGTGCGCGCAAAGATCTCGTCGCTGGGCACGTTCTGGCGCAGCAGGGCCATGGCCTCCTGCACCTGGCGGGGCCGGTCGCCGTAGATCTTGCTGACATCCTCGAACACGATGCGGGTCATCTGTTCCCCCTCCGTCCGTAGGCCTGGGTGATGCGGTCGATGACGATGGCCAGGATGACGATGGCGGCACCGGCCTGCACGCCCCGGCCAATGTCCAGCGTCTGGATGGCCTGCAGCACGTTCTCGCCCAGGCCGCGCGCGCCGATCATTGACGCCACCACGACCATGCCCAGCGACATCATGACGGCCTGGTTGATGCCGGCCAGGATGGCAGGCCGCGCCTGGGGCAGCAGCACCCAGAACAGGAGCTGGGTGCGGGTGCAGCCGAAGGATTCGGCCGACTCGATCATCCGGGCATCAACCTCGCGGATGCCCAGGGCCGTGAGGCGCACCAGCGGAGCGGTGGCGTAGACCACGGTGGCAAACAGCGCCGGAATGCGGCCGATGCCGAAGAGCATCAGTACCGGAATGAGATAGACGAAGCTGGGCATGGTCTGGATGATGTCCAGCACAGGCGAGAGCCACCGATGCAGCCAGCGGCTGCGCGCCATCAGGATGCCCAGCGGGAAGCCGATCACCAGAATGAAGAGGAAGGCCGCAACCAGCAGCGCCAGGGTCTGCAAGAGCGGCGTCCACAGGCCCAGCCCTCCGATGAGGTAGAAGCCGGCCGCACTGAAGGCGGCCGACCCAAGGCTGCCCGTGGCGTGCCAGGCCAGGCCTGCCAGCAGCGCCAGCAGCAGCCAGGGCGGCACCGCCGCCAGCGCACGCTCCAGCGGCAGCAGCAGGCCATGCAGCAGCGACTGGCTGAAGGCGCGGAAGGTCTCGCCATGGCTGGAAACGAGTCGGGCCAGGCTGTCGTTGAGCCAGTCGGCCACCGACCAGGCGGGGAAGAAGGCTTCCGGACCGGAAGCCGTCACGTTGTCCGGGGTTTCAGGCTGTTCCGTGGCGCCCTTCTGCCCCGGCAGGCGTGTCACGTCGATGCCCAGCCGGCGAGCCACACGCTGAGCGGCCTCGGCCGGCAGCCAGGGGGCCCACAGCTCGGGCCGCTGCTGCAGGAAGAGGCGCGCCTGGGCGGTGCCGTCACGGCGGTTCTCGGTCATGTCGAGAATGAGCCGGTCAAGCACCTCGGGCGACAGCTGGAGTTTCTGGATGAGCGCCACCACCTGCGGATACTGTTTCTGCAGCGAATCCGAGACGGCCATGGCCAGCCGGGACACCGGAAAGCCCGAGACGCAGCGATCACGGGAAGCCGGGTTCATCAGCTCGGGCCAGCAGCGGGCGTCGTAGTCGGGGAACGCGATGGGCACCAGGTCGTACTTGGCCATGAGGCCGGCGGGGTGCCAGTAATAGAAGAGCAAGGGCTCGCGGCGGGCAATGGCCGAGGCGATCTCGGCATCCAGCGCCGCACCGGTGCCGGGATGGACGTTGGCGTAGCGTTTGGAAAGCCCGGTGTTGGCCAGCAAGCGGGTGTTGAAGGTCTCGCAGGCCCAGCCGGCCGGGCAGTTCAGGAAGCGGGCCTGGCCGGGCTGTTCAGGGTTGGGGAACAGGTGGGCATGGCGGGCCAGGTCGTCCACCGACTTCAGGTCGGGGTGCTGCTCCTGCACGTAACGGGGCACGTACCATCCCTGCACGGCGCCACCGGTGAGCGTGTCGCCCAGGATGGCGACCTTCTTGTCGGCCACGGCCTTCTCGATGCCGGGCGAGCGTCCGACCCATTGTTCGGCAATGATCTGGATGTCGTCCTGGATGAGGGCCGATTCCAGACTGGGCACCGAGCCGGGCACCACCTCGGTGCGGCAACCCAGGCCCTCGCGCAGCAGCAGATCCAGCAGCGCCGTGGTGATCTGGCCGCTTTCCCAGTCCAGCCCGCCCAGGCGGATGGGGGCCTGGGCAGCACAGTCGGCATGCGCCGGTGCCGGCGCATCCGCAGCGGCTCGGGTCGCAGCCGGCATCAGGGCCACGACCAGGGCAAACAGCAAGGTGTACAGCTGGATGGCCAAGGGCGCCTCCTGTGGGGAAGTGGATCAACCGGGGCGGCCGATCAGCCGGAATGGCCGATCAACCGGGGTGGCCGATCAACCGCAGCTACCGAGCATGCCGCACTGGGTGCAGTAGTCGCAGCCGTCTTTCCGGATCATCGCATAGGCACCGCACTCGCTGCATTTTTTCCCGGCCATGATGCCCGAGGATTCGGGGGCTGCCTGCACGGCCGGCTCGACCGACGGCAGCTCGCCCGGCTCGAACAGCGAGGCCTGCACGGCCTCCTGGCGCTTGGCGATGAGGTTCTGGATGGCGTAGGCGATGGCGGCGACTTCGCTGTCGTGCCAGCGCGGCACGTGGGTGCCATCGGCCTTCTCATAGGTGCCCAGACGCACCGGGCCGCGGTCCCAGGTGACCTTGCGCATGTCCGACAGCGCACGGTCAAGGAAGCCGCCACGGGCCGCCAGGCTGAGCATCCGCATGGTGGCGGTGATCCACTGCTGCGATTCGCCGCTCTGGCCCACGGGCATGAAGAACTCGATGGCGCGCTCGACGGTGCGGCCGTCGGTGCCCTCGACCGGCAGGAAGGAGACGATGAGGTAGAGCCGCTGCTGGCCTTCGTGCGTCCAGTACTCGATCTTCTCGGCCACGGCGTTGAGCGCGCCCTGCGGACGGCGCTCGATCACCTTGCGCATCGGATCCTGCTCGTGCTGCTGCGCGGCGGCTTCGGCCTTGTCGGCAGGCTTCTCTTCCTTCTTGGCGGGCTCGGCTTCCAGCACGGCGCCCAGGATGGGGTTGGGTCGATAGGTGGCCAGGCCTTTCAGACGGGCCTTCCAGGCCTGCTGGTACAGGTCCTTGAAGTCTTCGTACGGGTAGTCGGCCGGGACGTTGACGGTCTTGGAGATGGAGGTGTCGACGTAGGGCTGCACGGCCTCCATCATCGCCACGTGCTCCTGGGCCGTCATGGCCAGGGCGTTGACGAAGTAGTCGGGCAGGTTGTCCACGTCACCGCCCTGCGACTTGAACAGCCGCCAGGCGTGATCCTCGACCACGTATTCGCTGCGGCTGCCGTCGGCCTCGCGCTTGCGACGCGTGTAGGTCCAGGAGAACGGGGGCTCGATGCCGTTGCTGGCGTTGTCGGCAAAGGCCAGGCTGACGGTGCCGGTAGGCGCGATGGACAGCAGGTGGCTGTTGCGGATGCCGTACTTGCGGATGTCGGCCTTGATGTCATCAGGCAGGCGGGAGGCGAAGCTGCCCTCACCCTTCTTGCTGCCCTTGCCCAGGTAGCGGTCGGCGTCGAACTGCGGGAAGGCGCCCTTTTCCTTGGCCAGCTCGACCGAGGCACGGTAGGCGGCGTTGCGCATGGTCTCGGCAATGCGGGCGGCCATGGCGCGGCCCTCGGCCCGGTCGTAGCGCAGCTTCAGCATGGCCAGCGTGTTGCCCAGGCCGGTGAAGCCCACGCCGATGCGGCGCTTGGCGGCGGCTTCGGCGCGCTGCTTGTCCAGCGGCCAGAAGGTCACGTCCAGCACGTTGTCCAGCGCGCGCACCTGGATGGCCACCACGTCCTCGAACGCGGCAAAGTCGAAGGTCGGCTCGCCGCCCTGACCGAAGGCATTGCGCACGAAGCGGGTGAGGATGATGGGACCCAGGTCGCAGCAGCCATAGGGCGGCAGCGGCTGCTCACCACAGGGGTTGGTGGCCTCGATGGTCTCGCAGTAGTTGAGGTTGTTGTCGCGACCGATGGCGTCGAGGAACAGGATGCCGGGCTCGGCGAAGTCGTAGGTGGACTTCATGATCGTGTCCCACAGCTGCCGGGCCGGCACGCGGCGGTAGACCCACTTGCCGTCGTCACGCTGGTAGGCGCCGGCGGCCATGACCTTGCGGCCGGGCCGGGCGCGGTGCACCAGCTCCCAGTCGGCGTTGTCCTGCAGCGCCTTCATGAAGGCGTCGGTGACGCCGACCGAGACGTTGAAGTTGTTCCAGCGGCCCGGGGTGCGCTTGGCGGTGATGAAGTCCAGCACGTCAGGATGGTCGATGCGCAGCACGCCCATCTGGGCGCCACGGCGGCTGCCGGCACTCTCGACGGTGGCGCAGCTCTGGTCGAAGACGTTGATGTAGCTGCACGGGCCGGAGGCAATGGAGTGCGTGCCCTTGACCTCGGCGCCATTGGGACGGATGCGGGAGAAGTCGTAGCCGACGCCACCGCCGCGACGCATGGTCTCGGCCGCCTCGCGCAGGGCCTCGTAGATGCCGGGGTAGCCCTGGTCGTCGTAGCCCTGGATGCAGTCGCCCACGGGCTGCACGAAACAGTTGATGAGGGTGGCCTGGATGTCGGTTCCGGCTGCACTCATGATGCGGCCCGCACCGATGGCACCGGCATGCAGGTTGCCCAGGAACTTTGCTTCCCACTCGGCACGGATCTCGGGCTTCTCGACCGAGGCCAGCGCGCGCGCCACCCGGGCAAACAGCTCGGCTTCGGTCTTCTCGCCGTCCTTCAGGTACTTCTCGGCCAGCACATCCTGGCTGATGGGCTGGACGGGCAGCGCCGACGAGGTGTGGGCGGCAGGCAGGACATCACGTTTCATAGGGCGTACATTCCAGAACGACAGGGCGCAACGGGCCATCCGGCCCGTTTTGCCAGAAAAACGAAAACGGCCGAAGGCCGCATGAAGACGAAGGCGCCACCGTCAGGCTGGACGGCGGTCGACCCGGCTGGCCGGAAGGAGGATTCCGACCGCAGGAAAGCTGAACCGAAGGAAAACCCTGGCGCGCCACGAGGGTGTGGAAACGCCGGAAACCCGCTGCACGAGCTGTTTTCCACGGGATGACAGGTGCTGACGAGCCATGGGCCGCAGCGACTTGTCGTTCCGTAAAAATAACACATACAGTGTCCCCATGCCTACCATCACGCTAGACAAGGGGTCGGAGCGGGGTCGATTGTAAGCCCGGAGCGATCCGCCGTGGGTGTTTCAAAGAGAAAAACGTCGGGCTGTGGCGTGGGACGCGACCTCCTGTCGGGCAGTGCGCCACGATGCGACGCAGCGGCGAGACACGGCGCGAGATAGGGCTGGAGGCCGGGCGTACAGCGGCACGAGATACCGACAGGCGGCCCGCTGAAAGGGTCAGGCCTTCATGCCTTCGGAAGCCCTCTTCCGGGCAGCCGAGGGCTTGTGGCCCATGGCCAACAGTACGGTGGCCAGGATGATGAGCGACGCTCCCACCAGCATGCGCCCCGAGGGCTCTTCGCCAAACAGCCACCAGGCGCAGGCGATGGCGTAGACCGGCTCCAAGGAAATGATCATGCCGGCACTACGGGCATCGAGCGCCTCAAGGCTTTTGACGAACAGGGTGTGCGCCAGGCCCGTGCACAGGACGCCCAGCACGGCCAGCCAGAACCAGCTGACCAGGTCGATGGCGGCAGCCCCGGTCACCAAGGAGAAAGGCGCCTGTGAGTGAGCCTCCTGGGGAGGCGCCAGCTGAGAGGGAGCCACTTGGGAAGAAGCCGCCTCGGAGGAGGCTGCCTGGGGAGGCGCCACCGGGGATGCGACATGTGCTGCATCCGTCATGGGCACGCCGTCGCCCCCGCCCGCCAGTCCCAGGCCCAGCAATGGCAACACCAGCAGCGCAACGACGAGGTTCTGCCAGAAAGCCACCTGGATGGCGTCCATGCCCCGATTGCCGCGGCGGTTGCAGATGGCCAGGCCGGCAAAGCTCAGCCCCGAGGCCAGCCCCCACAGGAGCCCCACGGTGCCCTGGTCGCCCACGTCGAATGAGGGCGTGACCAGCACCAGCCCCAGGGTGACGAGGGCCAGCATGGTGCCCTCGGCCCGCCCGATGCGCTCGCGGAACAGCACGACGTCCAGCAGGGCGATGAAGGCCGGGAAGCTGGCAAAGCCCAGCGTGGCCACGGCAACGCCGCCCACCTTGACGGCCATGAAGAAGGTGATCCAGTGCACGGCCAGCAGAAAGCCGCTGGCCAGCACAATGCCGGCGCGGCGCGGGCCCAGCCCCTGCCGCAGCGGCCTGCGCTGCGCCAGGGCCAGCACCAGCAGTGCGGTTGCGGCGAACCCTGCCCTGCCGGCGGTGATGGCCACGGCATCGAAACGGATGAGGGCGCCGAGGATGCCGGTGAGCCCGAAAAGAACGGCCACCCCATGGGCGGCCGCGAGTGCGCTGACGTGCGGGTTCTTCATGACCCGCTCATTGTCGGGGCTTGTCGGCGCTCAGGACACCCGGATCAACCCTGCCAGTGCACGCGATGGATCTGCAGCGTGCTGCAGGCATCCTGCAGCTTCTTCACGCCCTCGATGAAATGGGCGGTCTTGTTGTGGGCATCAAGCGCCGCCTGATCCTTCCAGTGCTCGACGATGTAGGCGGTAACCCCGTCCTCGGCATAAGCAGCGCCATAGGAAACGCAGCCGGCTTCCTGACGGCTGGCCGCCACCAGTTCGGCCGTGGCCTGCTTCAGGCGGTCCATGTGACCGGGCTTGACCTGCAGCGTGACGACGAGATGGATGGGTTCGGACATTGGAGGCACCTCCCTGAAGTTCTGTGCGGTGCAGTCTATGTTACCGAAGCTGTCTCCGGGCGGGCCCGGCAATCCCTGACCGCCCCGACTGGCCCAGCCCGGGAGCCGGGATCCGAGGGTCAGGGTCCAGGGGAGATCCTGATGGATACCCTGGACGGACTGGTTCAGCGTCCTTTCACGGCATTGGCAATGGCCGCAAAGGCGTTCTGGTCGATGCTCGGGGTGGGATTCAGCTTCGCATCGGCCGAGAACTTGGCCACGACCAGTTCGTTGGCCTGGTCGACATAGATGTGCTGACCGGCCAGACCGCGAGCTTCCAGCGTGCCGTCCTGCGACTGGGCGATCCACCAGAAGTCATGGTAGGAGGAACCGTCACGCGCATTGCCCCGGCCGGCCTTGAAGACGGCAGGATCCCCGCCTTTCTTCAGCTCGGCCACGGTGCCCGGCTGCAACAGCTGCTTGCCATTGAAGCGCCCTTCCAGACGCACCAGTTCGCCCACCCGCGCCAGATCGCGCAGCGAGGAGCTCATGCCGGAGCCTTTCAGGGCCACACCGGTGCGGTCCTTCAGCACCGTGGCATCCTGCTGGGCCCCCATCGGCTTCCAGAGACGCTCGGAAACCAGTGTGGCGAAATCCTTCCCGGTGACCTTCTCCAGCAGCAGGCCGATCACCTCGGTATCGACGCTCTTGTAGGTGAAGCGCTGACCGTGCTCGCCCTTCTTCTTCAGGGATTTCAGGAAGTCCACAACGGTGCGGGCCCCCTGGTAGTTCTCGTCGCTGGGCAGGATGTTGCCCGCGAACATGTACTGCACGACGCCGGGATTGGCCAGCGGCTCTTCGGCATAGTCGACGGCGGTGCTCATGTCCAGCGTCTGCTGCACGGTGGCATCTTCCCAAGCACTGCCCTTCAGTTCCGGCAGATAGTGTGCAATGGGCGCCGAGGGGTCGATCTGGCCGGCCTGGATCATGTCCAGGGTCAGCAGGCCAGCGACCGATTTGGTGGCCGACCACAAGATATGGCGCGCCTGCTGGGTCTGGCCGTGGTCATAGCGCTCATAGACCAGCTGACCACGATGCAGCACCACCAGCCCGTCGGTGGCGGTGTTCTTCTGCCACTGCTCCAGGCTGACCTCCTTGCCGTCGGCCCCGGTGAAGGTCACGCTGTTCAGGTCCACCGGGGCGCTGGGCAAGGCCGACGCCTCGACACCGCCATTCGAGATACGGGTGCTGGGACGCAGCACGTCGATGTAGCGCGAGCCCCAATGCAGGTCGGGCAACTTCAGCAGGTCCTGCAGCAGGCCGTCCATGCCGGAGGAGGACAATGCCGTGCTGGCCTGCTGGGCACTGACCGGTGCAGCGGCGCGCTGGACGATGGCGGACAGCTGAGCCGCCTGCGGGGCGTTCTGCTGCGCGGCCTGCTGGCCCGCCTGCGCAGCATTCGACTGCACGGCCTGTTCGACCTGCTGTGCGCCCTGCTGGGTGGTTTGCGCGGCCTGTTGCTCCACCTCCTGCGTGGTCTGGGCCAGAGCTTGGGAAGCGCCGAGCGACAGCAGGCTGGCCAGTGCCACGACCACAGTGGTACGGGTAAACGGGGAACGGGAAGTAGGGGTACGTGTCATGCGTCGATGATCTCCATGCTGGGGTGACAGACCCAGTCAATCCTAGAGACGGCAACGACGCAAAACAGTAAGAAGTTTCGATGCCCAATGCCAAAACGTATGGATTTGGCAGACGGCCACAGCAGAAGTTGATGGGTGCCTGGGCATAATGGGAGGGGCCTTGCCCATTCAGCCGAGGCAATCCGGTCAAGGGCAGAACAACGCCTCGAGAACGGCGATGAACCTTTCTGTCGATACGATAAAGAAGTTTTCGGGACGCACGATGGAAGCAACGATCATATAAGATCGCAATGATGACTACCCCGAGTTCTCCAGGCCGTGGGAACCGCGAAGGCGAGACTCCAGCCGGGCACACAGAGTCCGCCCCCGTTCGACAGCACCCTGCATCCTCCCGTTCCATGCCGGGCATGCGGCTTGACGCTGCCTGCCTGATCCATGCGCTGAGTCCGCTGCTGTGGATTCCCCAGGCCGCGCTGCTGGCGCTGGGTGTCGCCCGTCTGCAGTCAGGTGCGGGCCTGTCCGGTGTGGTGTGGCCTGCAGCCGGCATCGTTGTGGCCGGCCTGCTGCGCGCCTGGCTGGATGCCTGGAGCAGCACCCGGATGTTCGAGTCGGCGCGTGAACGCCTGAGTCTCTGGCGTGAACAGGCCATCACCGCTCTGTCTGCACGTTCGCCGCTGGATCGTTCCCGCCTGCATGCCGGCACGGCCGCCAGCGTTCTGGCCGAACAGGCCGAGGCCATCCTGCCATGGCTGACGCGCTACCACGGCGCCATGTGGCGCGTGCGCCTGATGCCCCTGGTGATCCTGCTGCCCGTGGCGTGGTACAGCTGGGCCGCTGCGACCGTGCTGATCACGGCAGCTCCGCTCATTCCGCTGTTCATGGTGCTGGTGGGCTGGCGTGCCCGGGCGGCCAGCGAGGCGCAGTGGCTGCAGATGAGCAGCATGAACGCCTTCCTGCTGGATCGACTGCGGGGACTGCCGACGCTGCGTGCCCTGGGCAGCGTGCAGGCCACGGCCCGCCGGTTGCGCGCCAGCGCCGAGGACCTGCGCCAGCGCACGATGAAGGTGCTGCGCATCGCCTTCCTGTCTTCGGCGGTGCTGGAGCTTTTCTCAGCGCTGGGCGTGGCGATGGTGGCGGCCTACGTGGGCTTTCACGTGCTGGGCTATCTGGAATTCGGCGCCTGGGGCGGTCGGCTCACGCTGGGCGAAGGGCTTTTCATCCTGCTGCTGGCGCCCTCGTTCTTCGAACCGCTGCGGGAACTGGCAGCGGTCTGGCATGACCGGGCCGCCGGCGTGGCCGCCATGGACGCCCTGGAGCGGCTGAACGGGAACGGTCTGCCCCTGCTGGATGGGGCCACCACTGTCCGGCCAGGTGCTGGAGGGGCTGCGGCTGATTCCCTTTCATCTGCCGACCCTGATCAGTCGGCCGCCGACGCGGTGAAGCCAGCATCGGCAAAAGCGGCACTGGTAAAAGCGGCATCGGTGAAACCCGCATCGGTGGATCCTGCATCACCCCAGCGTCCAGCCCCCGGTGTGCGGCTCACGGACCTGGCCTTCGCCTTTCCCGACGAGAAACCGGTGTTTCAGGGTTTCTCGCTGGCGGTGCGCCCCGGCGAGCACGTGGCCCTGGTGGGTGGCAGCGGCACGGGCAAGACGGTCCTGATGTCGCTGCTGGCCGGCCTGCTGGTTCCCACGGCGGGGCGCATCGAGATCGACGGCCAGACACTGGTCCCGGACACGGTCCGGGCACTGCGTGAACGCATGGCCTGGATGGGGCAGCGCGCCCACGTGTTTGCCGCCCCCGTGCGAGACAACATCGCGCTCGGCCGCCCCAGCGTCGATGATGAACGGGTGCGCCAGGCCATCACCCAGGCCCGGCTCGACACCGTGGCCCAGGCCCATCCGGGCATCTCGCTGGGCGAGGGTGGAACGGGCCTCTCAGGGGGTGAGGCCGCGCGTCTTGCGCTGGCGCGCCTGATGGCTGCGCCTGAAGCCGACCTGCTGCTGGCCGACGAGCCCACGGCCCACCTGGACAGTGAAACCGCCGATCAGGTGGCCGAGTCCCTGGTGACGCTGGCCCGGGGCCGCACGCTGATCGTGGCCACCCATGATCCCCGACTGGCTGCGCGCATGGACCGCATCGTGCAGCTGCCCGCCCCGGCTCCGGAGACCGCGGCATGACAGGAAAGGACGGCCCGCTAACAGGGAAAGACGCCCCGGTGACCGAGAAGGACAGCGCGGCGAAGGATGGCATGGCCCATCGTTCCGCCCTGCCCGCCCTGAAGGCGATGTGCGACGGCGCGTCGACACGCATGAAATGGGGGGCCGTGCTGGCCACCGTGACGGTGCTGGCCGGCATGGGCCTGCTGGGCCTGTCGGGATGGTTCATCACGGCAACCGCCATTGCCGGGCTGCAGCCCGCCACCGCGCTGGCCTTCGATGTCTTTGCGCCATCTGCCGGCATCCGGCTGCTGGCACTGGGCCGCACCGTGTCGCGCTATGGCGAGCGGCTTGTCACCCATGACGCCACCCTGGCGGCGCTGGCGCAACTGCGTGAACGCCTCTTCCGCGGCTGGGCAGAGAGCACCAGCATCCAGGACCTGCTGCGCCGTCCGGCACGGGCGCTGTTCCGGCTGACCACGGACCTGGATGCGCTGGACGCCTTCTATCTTCGCCTGCTGGTGCCGGCCGCCGCGGCGCTGGGCGCGACACTACTGGCCACAGTCGTGGTCGGCCTGATGTCGCCCTGGCTTGGCCTCGCACTGGGCGGCTGGATGCTGATCATCGGCCTGGCCGTGACCATCGTGCTGGCCCGCCACTCGCGGCGCCCCGCCACACGGCGGGCCCTGCTCACGGAAAGGCTGCGTGCCCAGGCCGTGGACCTGGTGTCGGGCCAGACGGAACTGCTCATGGCCGGCCGGCTGGCCGCCCAGCGTGACACCCTGCGCCGCACGGACGAACGTCTGGCGCACAGCGACCGTCGTCTGCAGCGGCTGGACGCGAAAGCGGCTGCCATCCACAGCGTGGCCGGCAGCCTCACGCTGGCCCTGGTCCTGCTGGGTGTGGGCCTGCTGGTCGAACAGGGACAGATCGACACGCCGGAAGCGGCCCTGGCGCTACTGATTGCGCTGACGGCCATGGAGCCCTTTGCGGCACTGCGCCGGGGAGCACTTGAATCGGGGCGTGCCTGGCTGGCGGCTCGTCGGCTTTCCCCCCACTGCGCGCCGACCGTTCAGCCCCCCGCCCCACGCCCCGACGCAGGCTGTGCGATCATCGTGGATGATGTGTCGGTCCGTCATCCGGACAGTCCTGTGGATGCACTGACCGCACTGTCGCTGAGGCTGACCGCGGGCGAACGGGTCGCCGTGGTCGGTCCCAGCGGCGCAGGCAAGTCGACACTGATGGCGCTGATCGCCGGAGAGCGCCATCCGCACACCGGGCGCGTCCTGACGCAGCCCGGCGCCTGGCTGAACCAGCGTCCGGACCTGTTCCAGGACAGCCTGCGCGACAACCTGCGCCTGGCCGACCCGGACGCCGACGACGCCACACTGTGGCAGGCGCTGGAAGCGGCCGGTCTGGCAGAGGCCATACGGCGCCTGCAGGCCGGGCTGGACACGCGACTGGGCGAAGGTGGCCTTGGGCTGTCGGCCGGGCAGACCCGCCGCCTGGCGCTGGCCCGGCTGCTGCTTCAGAAGCGCCCCCTGTGGCTGCTGGACGAGCCGACCGAGGGGCTGGATGCCGCCACGGCCACCGATGTGCTGACCCGACTGGACACGCTGGGCCAAGGGCGCGCATGGCTGATGGCCGCCCATCTGCGCCGCGAGGCGGCACTGGCCGATCGCCTGCTGGTGCTGCGCAACGGCAGGCTCGAAGATGAATTCCGGCGCGGCAGCGAGGGCTTCGAGGCCGCGCTGGCTGCGCTGAGACCCGATTGATACGTCGTTCCGAAACCGAGAAGAGGAAACCCCTACATGGATGTCGACATCGTCAGCCTGTCAAGGCTGCAATTTGCGCTGACAGCGCTCTACCACTTCCTGTTCGTCCCGCTCACGCTGGGCCTGTCCATCCTGCTCGCCATCATGGAAACGGTCTACGTGATGACAGGGCGTTCCATCTGGCGTGACATGACCCGCTTCTGGGGCACGCTCTTCGGCATCAACTTCGCCATGGGCGTGGCCACCGGCATCGTGATGGAGTTCCAGTTCGGCATGAACTGGAGCTACTACAGCCACTATGTCGGCGACATCTTCGGGGCGCCGCTAGCCTTGGAGGGGCTGATGGCCTTCTTCATGGAGGCGACCCTGGTGGGTCTCTTCTTCTTCGGCTGGGATCGGCTGTCCAAGGTCAAGCACCTGCTGGTCACCTGGGCGGTGGCCCTCGGCTCGAACTTCTCGGCGCTCTGGATCCTGATCGCCAACGGCTGGATGCAGAACCCGGTGGGCGCAGAGTTCAACCCGCAGACCATGCGGATGGAGATGAAGGACTTCTTTGCCGTCATCACCAACCCCGTGGCGCAGGCCAAGTTCGTGCACACGGTCTCGGCGGGTTATGTCGCAGCCGCCATCTTCGTGCTGGGCATCTCGGCCTGGTACGTGCTCAAGGGCCGGCACCTGCAGCTGGCCAAGCGCTCGATGACGGTGGCGGCATCGTTCGGTCTGGCCGCCTCGCTGTCGGTGGCGGTGCTGGGTGACGAAAGCGGCTACCTCACGACGGAACACCAGAAGATGAAACTGGCGGCCATCGAGGCCATCTGGGATACCGAGCCGGCCCCTGCCCCGTTCACGGCCTTCGGTTTTCCTGACCAGGAAGCCCGCGAGACGCACTATGCCGTGCACGTGCCCTGGGTCATGGGCCTGATCGGAACGCGCTCGCTCACGACGGAAATCCCCGGCATCAAGGATCTGGTCCAGCGCGCCGAGCACCACATCCGCGACGGCCTGAAGGCCTATGACGCCCTGCAAAAGATCCGTGCCGCCAAGGGCAACCTCGACGCCAACGCGCCGGAGCGCGCCATCTTCGAGGAACACGGCCATGCGCTGGGCTATGCACTGCTGCTCAAGCGCTATGTGGACGATCCCCGTCAGGCCACGCCCGAGCAGATCAGCCGCGCGGCCTGGGACACGGTGCCGCAGGTGGCCCCGCTGTTCTTCTCGTTCCGTGCCATGGTCGGCGTGGGCCTGTTCCTGATCCTGCTGACCGCCACGTTCTTCTGGCTGTCGGCGCGCCGCCGGCTGGATGCTTACCCGTGGCTGCTGCGGATTGCCGTGTTCGCCATCCCGCTGCCCTGGATCGCCATCGAAAGCGGCTGGCTCGTGGCCGAGCTGGGGCGCCAGCCCTGGGTCATCGAGGGCGTGCTGCCCACGGCCGTGGCCGTCTCGAACCTGGGTGCCGCCACCGTGCTCTTCACGATCGCCGGCTTCGTGGCGATCTACACCGTCCTGCTGATCATCGAGATGAAGCTGATGTTCAAGGCCATCCGCAAGGGTCCGGAAGTCCATCCGGCCCCGCATGAAACTCAGCCCGGTGAAGCCAGCGCCCTGGCTTCCGCACAGTGATACTGCAAGGAAAAGGAACATGATTCTCCACGAACTCGTCTCCTACGAAGTGCTGCGCCTGATCTGGTGGGCACTGATGGGTGTGCTGCTGATCGGCTATGCGGTGACCGACGGCTTCGACCTGGGCATCGGCACGCTGCTGCCCTTCGTCGCGCGCACCGATATCGAGCGCCGCACCGTCATCAACACCATTGGCCCCATCTGGGAAGGCAACCAGGTCTGGCTGATCCTGGGGGGCGGCGCCATCTTCGCTGCCTGGCCGCAGCTGTACGCGGTGTCGTTCTCGGGCTTCTACCTGGCCATGTTCGCCATCCTGTTCGCATTCATCCTGCGGCCGGTGGCCTTCAAGTTCCGCAGCAAGCGTGAAGACCCGGCCTGGCGCAGCCGCTGGGATGCCGTCCTGTTCATGGCCGGAATCCTGCCCTCGATCATCTTCGGGGTGGCCGTGGGCAACGTGCTGCAGGGCGTGCCCTTCCACATCGGGGAAGACATGCAGATCTTCTATGAAGGCACCTTCCTTGGTCTGCTCAACCCCTTCGGCCTGCTGTGCGGGCTGGTGTCGCTGGCCATGCTGGTGATGCACGGCGCGTCCTGGCTGCAGCTCAAGACCTCGGGCATCGTGGCCGAGCGCGCACGGCGCTTCGGCATCGTGGCCGCCATCCTGACGGTGGTGCTGTACGCGGTGGCGGGCGTCGTGCTGGCCCATCTGGTGAACGGCTACGTCATCACCAGCAACCTGCCCACCGATGGGGTCTCGAACCCGCTGCTCAAGACCGTGAGCACGCAGCCCGACGCCTGGTTTGCCAACTACGCAGCCCACCCGCTGCTGTGGGCGGTTCCGGCCCTGGGCATCGCAGGTCCGCTGCTGGCGGCGCTGTGCCTGGCCGGTCGCCGGCCGCTGGCTGCCCTGCTGACCGGGGGTCTGGGCATTGCCGGCATCATCGGCAGCGTGGGGGCATCGATGTTCCCGTTCATCCTCCCGTCGTCCAGCATGCCTGCGGCGAGCCTGACGGTGTGGGACTCGTCGTCGAGCCACCTCACGCTGTTCATCATGCTCATTTCCGCGGCCATCTTCATGCCCATCATCCTGACCTACACGAGCTGGGTCTTCACGGTGCTGCGCGGCAAGGTGGACGCTGACGACATCCGGAAGGGCAAGGGCCATGCGTACTGATCCCTGCTGCCTCACTCTCCCCTGCACCGTTCACCGATAAGGACACCGACCATGTGGTATTTCGCCTGGATCCTGGGCCTGCCCCTGGCAGCCGCCTTTGCCGTGCTCAACGCAATGTGGTTCGAGCTGATGGAAGATGACGCCACCCGGCGCGACCGACTGGAGCCGCACGAGAAACCGTGACGGCACCGGGTCCCGGAGCAGCCCTGTCGTGTGCGGGCAGCGCCGGGACCCTTCGTTTGCGGGCAGGACATGCGCGGGACCGGCATTCATGGTCCTGCCCGGGCTTTGAAGGTGATTCGGATGCCGCACAGGCTGCCGAAGTGATGCAGATCCTGGCGGTGTTGTCGGGTCGAGACCGGCAGCCAGGAGAGCGGCAACAGGAACAGCCCGCACACGACAGCGGCGACACGTGATGCCGCGCTTCATGCGCGCGTTGCCAAAAAACAGAGGGAGATGAGATGGGCGCCTGGCGCTGAAATGCGCGGGCTGCCGCGGCCGGGAACCGACCGGGATGTCGACGGCGGTGGACCTTGGGGTGCTGGCCATGGGCCTATACGCCATGACCACCGACCCGGTGATGCCGCCGATGATGGAATGTGGAGCGGGCGACGAGCCTCGAACTCGCGACCTCAGGCTTGGGAAGCCGGCGCTCTACCAACTGAGCTACGCCCGCATGGCGCGCATTGTACGATGATTTCTGCCCGCCTGCCCAGCAGCCACGGCCACCGTGGCACGCTGGCCGCGCCCTCCCCCGGTACATCCGACAGGCGGCTGTGGGCGACGCCGTTCCCATCCGTGAAGCGCGGCGGGACAGAAGACTGCGTGTCGTCAGATCTGCAACACTCTCCCGACGGTGGTAGGGCCACCGGGCGGCGCCTGACGGGATCCACATCATCCTCTTTATCATGATGGGTCCAGGCGTGCGCACGCTCCCTTTCCCGGATTCTGCCCTCACCTCATGGATTCTCCTGCTGCTGCGCCCCAGGCGCCGGCAAATGCCTCTTCTGCCTTTCCTCTGAAGCCCATCCTGTGGCTGCTGGGCTCGATGACGTCGCTGGCGCTGGGCACCTCGCTGGCCAAGCAGATCTTCCCCATTGTGGGCGCGCAGGGCACCACGGCACTGCGGCTGCTGTTCTCGGCCCTGGTGCTGGTCCTGTTCGGACGCCCGTGGCGGCACCGCATGCCACGCCATGACTGGTGGGTGGTGGCGCGTTACGGCATGACGCTGGGCATGATGAACATGCTGTTCTACCTGGCGCTGGAAACGATTCCGTTCGGCGTTGCGGTGGCCATCGAGTTCTGCGGACCGCTGTCGGTGGCGCTGTTTGCATCGCGCCGGCCCATCGACTTCGTCTGGATCGGCTGCACGGTGGCGGGCCTGCTGATGCTGCTGCCCATCTGGCATGGTGGCGGCGATGCAGCTGCGGCCCAGGCCGTGCTCGAAGGCGCGGCCGGTGCCCAGGCCATGGTCGAAGGCGCACAGGGCGTGGTACCTGGCGTGGCCTCGGCCAGTCTGGATCCGCTGGGCATGCTGTACGCGGCCGGTGCGGCGGTGTGCTGGGCGGGCTACATCATCTTCGGCAAGAAGACGCAACACCTGCACGCCGGCACCACGGTGGCGCTGGGGGTCAGCATCGGCGCGCTGATGATGTTCCCCGTCGGTTTGGTGCATGCCGGCACGGTTCTGTTTGAGCCGAAGGTGCTGCTGATCGGACTGGGGGCGGCCGTCGTGTCCAGCGCCATTCCGATGTTCCTGGAGATGAAGGCGCTGCGCGGGCTGCAGGCCGGCACCTACGGGGTGATGACGAGTCTGGAGCCGGCACTGACCTCCGTGGTGGCCATGCTGGTGCTGGGCGAGCTGCTGACGCTGACGCAATGGTGCGCCATCGCACTGACGGTGACGGCCGCCATGGGCAGTGCGCTGACCTCGCAGCGTGGCGGATAGAATGCAGAAAAGTCTGCATCCCTCCCCCACGCATGAAATCCTTCTTCCATTGGTTCGAGAGCCGGATCGACCCGTATCCGGATGAAACACGACTGATCACCGAACGAAGCCTGTGGCGCTTCGTGCTCTCTTCGCTGCAGGGCGTGCGGCGCTGGCTGGTGCTGCTGTTCCTGACGGTGGCGGGCATCGGCGTGCTGGAAGCGCTGCTGTTCCAGTGGATGGGCTTCGTGGTGGACTGGATCGGCCACTACACGCCCGAGACGCTGTGGGCCGAGAAAGGCGGCACGCTGACGATCATGGGCCTGGTGCTGGTGCTGAGCCCGCTGCTGGTGCTGCTGTCGTCATCGCTGCGCTTCCAGTCGCTGCAGGGCGTGCTGCCGATGCGGCTGCGCTGGCGCTTTCACCGGCTGATGCTGGCCCAGAGCCTGAGCTTCTATCAGGACGAGTTCGCGGGCCGCGTGTCGGCCAAGGTGATGCAGACGGCGCTGGCCGTGCGCGAGGTGGTGATGACCTTTGCCGACATGGCCACCTACATCGTCGTCTATTTCCTGACGAGCTCGGTGGTGCTGTGGAAGTTCGACGCCTGGCTGCTGCTGCCATTCGTGACGTGGATCGTGCTGTTTGCCGCCACGATGGTCTGGACCGTGCCCAAGCTGGGCAAGCTGGCGGCAGCGCAGGCCGATGCCCGTGCGCTGATGACCGGCCGCATCACGGATGCCTACAGCAACATCGCCACGGTCAAGCTCTTCTCGCATAGCGACCGCGAATCCCGCTACGCGCGCTCGGCCATGGAAGACTTCATGGTCACGGTGCATGCCCAGATGCGCTGGGTGACGACGCTGGAGGTGGTGTCGCAGACGGTGAACATGCTGCTGACCGGCGGCACGGCTGCCATCGGCCTGTGGCTCTGGCACCGTGGCCAGGCCAGTCCGGGTGCAGTGGCTGCGGCCACGGCCATGGCGCTGCGCATCAACGGGCTGTCGCAATGGATCATGTGGCAGTCGGCCTCGCTCTTCGAGAACATCGGCACCATCCGCGACGGCATCAACACACTGACCCGCCCCCACACGGTGCTGGACAAGCCGGGCGCCACACCGCTGGTGGTGAAGCAGGGCGGCATCCGCTTCGAGCACGTGGACTTCTCGTACAGCGAGAACGCGCGGCGCGAGCATCGGCCGGTGCTGGAAGACTTCTGCCTGGACATCCGCCCCGGCGAGAAGATCGGTCTGGTGGGCCGCTCGGGCGCGGGCAAGTCCACCATCGTGAACCTGCTGTTGCGCTTCTATGACGTGCAGAAAGGGGCCATCACCATCGACGGCCAGAACATTGCCGACGTGACGCAGAACTCGCTGCGGGCGCAGATCGGCATGGTGACGCAGGACACGTCGCTGCTGCACCGCACGGTGCGCGACAACATCCTGTACGGCCGCCCGGATGCCACCGACGAAGAGATGCTGGACGCCGCCCGGCGCGCGCAGGCCGATGCCTTCATCGCGGCACTGGAAGATCCGCAGGGGCACACGGGCTTTGACGTGCAGGTGGGTGAGCGTGGCGTGAAGCTCTCGGGTGGGCAGCGCCAGCGCATTGCCATTGCCCGGGTGATGCTGAAGAACGCGCCGATCCTGCTGCTGGACGAGGCCACCAGCGCGCTGGACTCCGAGGTGGAAGTGGCCATCCAGGACAGCCTGAACGAGCTGATGAAGGGCAAGACGGTGATTGCCATTGCGCACCGGCTCTCGACGATTGCGGCCATGGACCGGCTGGTGGTGCTGGACAAGGGACGCATCGTGGAAGAAGGCACGCACGCCGAGCTGCTGGCCCGCGACGGGCTGTATGCACGGCTGTGGGCGCACCAGAGCGGTGGCTTCCTGGCCGAGCAGGTGCCCAACGAGTGAGGTGACAAACCGAAAGGCGGCGTGAAGCCGCCGAACGGCGGGTGGTGCCCCTTCCGGGCCCCCCCCTGAGAGCCGAAGCACCCGACGTCTCGCTCTACAATACGCGCCCCGTTTCAACCCCCGTATTTCATGAGCGAACACGCCAACCACGCGACCGGCCATGGCCACGCCACGCCGGCGCATTCCGACGCCCAACCCTCTCCGGCCATGCAGGTCGTCAACGTGCGGCTGCGACCGCTGCCGGGACTGATCTTTGCCAGCCGCTGGCTGCAGCTGCCGCTGTATCTGGGCCTGATCGTGGCCCAGGCGGTGTACGTGCAGCACTTCCTGATGGAGCTGTGGCACCTGGTGGAGGCTGCCTTCGGCAACCAGCACGCGCTGCAGGCGCTGGTCGAAAGCATCGGCTACCGCTCGGACAAGCCGGTGACCTCGCTGGACGAGACGGTGATCATGCTGGTGGTGCTGGCGCTGATCGACGTGGTGATGATCTCGAACCTGCTGATCATGGTGATCGTGGGCGGCTTCGAGACCTTTGTGAGCCGGATGGACCTGCAGGGCCATCCCGACCAGCCGGAATGGCTGAGCCACGTCAACGCCTCGGTGCTGAAGGTGAAGCTGGCGATGTCGATCATCGGCATCAGCTCCATCCACCTGCTGAAGACCTTCATCAACGCCGACAACTACACCGACCGCACGCTGATCGCGCAGACGGCCATTCACCTGACCTTCCTGCTGTCGGCCATGGCCATTGCCTATACCGACAAGCTGATGTCGGGCGCGTACAAGCAGGACAAGCACTGACAGACGCAGCACCCAACGGTGCTGGCCCGACGGCCCGGCAGGTCTCCCATGGCCTGTCGGGCCGTTTGTTTTTTCGGGCGCGGGGGCCCGGCGGCGGGTCGCAGCCAGCCCGTTTCCGCCCTGCCCGCTGGCGTTTCCTGGCGAGCCGGCCCTGATTGCGGCATACTGCGGCCGGTTGACCGGCAACGCGCTGCAGACGCAGCCATCCTGCAGATGATCGAGATTATCCTGAACGGCAGTGCCCATCCCGTGGCCCCGGACAGCAGCCTGGCCGATCTGGTTCAGGCGCTGGGCTATGCGGGCAAGCGCATCGCCATCGAGCGCAACGGCGAGATCGTGCCGAAGTCGCAATATGCCCAGACCCGCCTGGCCGCAGGCGACCGGCTGGAAATCGTGGTGGCGGTGGGCGGCGGCTGAGACCCGGCATCCGGTCCGTGTTCCGCCTCGCCCTGAGGCATGCCCGCTGCAGGTCGTCCGTCCGGCCTTCGTTCATTCTTTCAGCATTCAGGAGGCTGTCATGACTTCCGTCACCGATCCCCTGGTCATCGGTTCCCGCAATTTTTCGTCACGGCTGCTGGTGGGTACCGGCAAGTATGTCGATTTCCAGCAGACGCGCGAGGCCATCGACGCCAGTGGCGCCGAGATCGTCACCGTGGCCATCCGCCGCACCAACATCGGCCAGCATGCCGGACAGCCCAGCCTGCTGGATGCGGTACCGCCCGATCGCTTCACCATCCTGCCCAACACGGCGGGCTGCTATACGGCCGAGGACGCCGTGCGCACGCTGCGGCTGGCCCGCGAGCTGCTGGACGGCCACACGCTGGTGAAGCTGGAAGTGCTGGGCAACGAGCAGAACCTGTTCCCGAACATGCCCGAGACGCTGGCGGCAGCACGCACGCTGGTCAAGGAAGGCTTCGAGGTGATGGTGTACTGCAGCGACGACCCCATCCAGGCGAAGATGCTGGAAGACATCGGCTGCGTGGCCATCATGCCGCTGGCCTCGCTGATCGGCTCGGGCATGGGCATTCTCAATCCCTGGAACCTGAAGCTGATCCTGGAACAGGCCCAGGTGCCGGTGATCGTCGATGCCGGCGTGGGCACAGCCTCGGACGCCACGGTGGCCATGGAACTGGGCTGCGCGGCGGTGCTGATGAACACGGCCATTGCCAAGGCGCAGGATCCGGTCATGATGGCGCGGGCCATGAAGGCCGGCGTGGAAGCGGGCCGCCTGGCCCGGCTGGCCGGCCGGATGCCGCGCAAGTATTATGCGGCCACGCCGTCTTCGCCCACGGAAGGGCTGCTGCCCAGCGTGGCGCGCTGAGCGCCCACCGCGGGGGCCTGCTGCGGGCCCCCTCCCTTCCGTGCCCCTCCCTGCTTTCGCCATTCCCGCGCTTTGCACTCGCTGCGCCGTCGTCATCGATGAGTTCCCTGCCCACCGATCCCGCCACTGTTCCCTCTACCCCCCCTGCCACTCCTGACACCGACGCGCCGCACCGGCGCGGCATCCGCAGCTATGTGCTGCGCCGTTCGCACTTCTCGGCCGCCCAGCGCGATGCGTGGGAGCGGCTGATGCCGGTGTTCGGCCTGCCCTACCGGGAGCAGGCGCTGGACTACCCGCAGGTGTTCGGCCGGCAGGCGCCGGTGGTGCTGGAGATCGGCTTCGGCATGGGCGACACCACGGCCGAGATTGCCGCCAACGCACCGGCCATCGATTTCATCGCCATTGACGTGCACACGCCCGGCGTGGGGGCGCTCCTGAAGCTGATCGAGCAGAAGGAACTGTCCAACCTGCGGGTCATCGAGCATGACGCCCAGGAAGTGCTGCGGCAGATGATTGCCCCCGGGTCACTGGCGGGCATCCATGTGTTCTTTCCCGATCCGTGGCCCAAGGCACGGCACCACAAGCGCCGGCTGATCCAGACGCCGTTCGTGCGCGAGCTGGTGGCGGCGCTGCAGCCCGGCGGCTACCTGCACCTGGCCACCGACTGGCAGGACTACGCCGACCAGATGGCTGAAGTATTGGCCAGCATCGACACGCTGGTGGTCGAGCCGCCCCGGCCGCTGCCCAGCCCGTCGCTGCCCTGCCCGCGCCCGTCCACCCGCTTCGAGCGGCGTGGCGAACGGCTGGGGCACGGGATCACCGACCTGATCCGCTACAAGCAGGCGTGATGCGGCACGACCGGCCCATGCCCAGCGCTCCCCACGCATCGTCCGACGCTGCCTCGCAGTCGCTGCCCGCGCAACCGCTGCCCGACCTGAAGGGACACCGCTTTGCCCTGACCGGGGCGGCAGGCTTTCTGGGGCGGCACGTCATCCGGCTGCTGCATCGCCAGGGGGCACGGATCATTGCGCTGCGCCGGGCCGAGAGCCGGCCGCTGCCGGACGCGACGGTGCAGGAAGCGGTCATTGACCTGAACGATGAAGCCGCCTGCGCCCAGACGCTGCACGATCTGAGACCGGACCACGTCATTCATCTGGCCGGCTATGCCAATACGGACCGCTCGGTGGCCTCGATTGTCCAGGCGCTGCAGGTGAACCTGGTGGGCAGCATCAATCTGGTGCTGGGGGCCATGGACCGGGTGCCTGATTGCCGCGTGGTGGTGGCGGGCTCGATGGAAGCGGCCAATCCGTGGCAGGGCCCGCTGGCGCTGGGTTCGCCCTACGGGATGAGCAAGGCGATGGTGGAGGTGCTGACCGGCAGCCTGAACCGGCTCTATGGCACCAATGTGCTGAACATGCGCATCGGCATGGCCTATGGCGAGGACGACCCGAACCACCGGCGGCTGGTGCCTTCGGTGATCCTGTCGCTCCTGCAGGGACGCGCACCGGCCATTGGCAATCCGGGCCGGCTGTGTGACTGGATCCACGCCGAGGACGTGGCCGAGGCGCTGATTCGCGGCGCCCTGCTGCCCCGGGCCGAACCGGCCAGCATCGATGTGGGCAACGGCCGGCTGGGCAGCATCGCAGACGTGGTGGCCATCATCCAGCGGCTGCTGGGTACCGAGCTGCCGTTGCAGCCGGTGGAACGGCTGCAACGCAGCAACGAGCAGGCCCGCTGTGCCGACCTGCCGGCGATGACGGCGGCCCTGGGGGGCTGGCGTCCCCGCATCGGCCTGGAGGAAGGTCTGGCCCGCGCCGTGGCGGGCTACCGCCAGGAGCTGGCCGAGGCGCGGTGACGCCATGCCGGGCGGGACGGCGCCACGCCGCCCGAACCCGGAACCGGACGCCGCGGCGTTCGGGGATCAGCCCTTGAAGTAGGCTTCCAGATCGTCGCTGCCGCCGATGTGACGGCCACCGATGAAGACCTGCGGCACGGTGGTGCGACCGCTGATGGCGCGCACGGCCACGGTGCTGGCGTCACGGCCCAGCACGATCTCCTCGTAGGACAGGCCCTTTTCCTTCAGCAGGGCCTTGGCCTTGGCGCAGAAGGGGCAGCCCGGCTTGGTGAAGATGGCCACGGACGGCGGCTGCTGGTAGTTCGGGTCCAGGTACTTCAGCATGGTGTCGGCATCCGACACCTCGAACGGGTCGCCCGGCTTGTCCGGCTCGATGAACATCTTCTTGACGGTGCCGTCCTCGACCAGCATCGAATAGCGCCACGAGCGCTTGCCGAAGCCCAGGTCGTTCTTGTCCACCAGCATGCCCATGCCGGCGGTGAACTCGCCGTTGCCATCCGGGATGACGCCGATGTTCTCGGCTTCCTGGTCGGCCTTCCAGGCGTTCATCACGAAGGTGTCATTGACCGAGACGCACAGGATGCTGTCGATGCCCAGTTTCTTGAACACCGGGGCCAGCTCGTTGTAGCGCGGCAGGTGGGAGGACGAGCAGGTGGGCGTGAAGGCGCCTGGCAGCGAGAACACCACCACGCGCTTGCCGGCGAACAGATCGTCGGTTGTCACGTCCACCCAGGCATCGCCCGAACGGGTACGGAAGACGACGGCAGGAACCTTCCTGCCTTCATGATTGGGGAGCTGCATGTCATGGGCCTCCATGGGAAAAGAGGCCTGGATTTTACCAATGCACCCAGAGGCCATGGGCCAGAAGGCCAATGATGAGGATGCAGGCAATGTTGAGCAGCAGGCCCACGCGCACCATCTCGCCCAGCCGGATCTTGCCAGTGGCATAGACGATGGCGTTGGGCGGGGTGGCAATGGGCAGCATGAAGGCGCATGACGCCCCGCAGGCGATGATGGACGCCAGCGCGATGTCGGGCAGCTGCAGCGTGCGCGCCACCGTGATGAAGATGGGCATGAGCAGCGCCGCCGTGGCCGTGTTGGAGGTGAACTCGGTCAGGAACACCACGAAGGCGGTGAGCGACAGCATGATGATGACCGGGTGCTGATGCCCCACGGCCGCCACGATACTGTCAGCCAGGATCTTGCTGGCCCCGGTGTCCTTCATGACGATGGACAGCACCAGGCCGCCGCCGAAGAGCATCAGCACGCCCCATTCGGTGTGCTCCTGGATCTGCTTCCAGCTGGCCGAGCCGCCCACGCACATCACCACCACGGCCATCATGGCAATGACCGAATCGATGTTCTTGATGGGCTCGGGCAGCGCCAGCAGCTGCTGCAGCGGTCCGACCACCAGCTTGCCCAGGATGAGCAGCACGGCCGTGGCGGCGAAGACGACCAGCGTGAACATCCGCCGGCCATCCAGCGGGATGTCCTCGATGTCGACGTTGAACGGCACGTTGAAGTTGGGGCGCAGCACCACCCACAGCGACAGCACCATGGCCGGCATCATCAACGCCACCACCGGCATGCCGTACTTCAGCCAGTCGGCAAAGCTGATGTCGATCATCGTGGCCAGCAGCGCGTTGGGCGTACTGCCCACCAGGGTACCGATGCCGCCGATGCTGGCGCTGAAGGCGATGCCCAGCAGCACGAAGGCATAGAGCTTGCGGTTCTTCTCCACGTCCACCTGCCGCAGGATGCCCAGGGTGAGCGGCAGCATCATGGCGGCCACGGCCGTGTTGTTGACGAAGAGCGACAGGAACGCCGTGACAGCGAACAGGTAGAAGATGGTGAGCTTCAGGCTGCCGCCGGCCAGGCGGATGACGTGTCCGGCAATCCACAGGTCCAGCTTCTGGATGTGCAGCACGGCCGCGATGACGAAGCCGCCGAAGAACATGAAGATGACCGGCTCGGCAAAGGGCGCGAAGGCCGCCTTGGTGGACAGCACCCCCAGCCCGATGGCAAAGAGCGGGATCATCAGCGAGGTGACGGTGATGTGGAAGGCCTCGGTCAGCCACAGCACACCCACGAACACCAGCAGCGCCAGCCCCCGGTTCTCGACAGGCGAGAACGGCAGCCAGCGCAGCAGCAGGAAGAAGAGGACAAGATCGGCGGCGAGGATCAGCCAGCCGCGCCGATTGGCGACGACCGCGTCGGACACGATGAAAACTCCCGGAGGAAGAAGAGGAAGGCCGGAAGTATGTCATGCCCCACCGGATAGGGATTTTCCCGAATGCGCCTGGCCGCCATCAGGACGCCTACCCATCCGCCAAAAAGAAAGGACCGGCAAGACCGCAAGGGCCGTGCCGGTCCGGGATGGGAGGGATGTCGGGGATGCCGGACGATCAGTCCATGGCGCTGCCCCAGTGGAGCAGACCGGTGTAGGTGACCGCCAGGATGAGCAGGCCGAAGATCACGCGGTACCAGGCAAACACGCGGAAGCTGTTGCTGGCCACGAAGCGGATGAGCCAGTGCACGCAGGCCAGCGCGCTGAAGAACGCGAAGATGGTGCCCACGGCAAACAGCGGGATGTCGCCGGCGCTCAGCAGGTCGCGGCTCTTCCACGTGTCATAGACGCTGGCGCCGATGAGCGTGGGGATGGCCAGGTAGAAGGAGAACTCGGTAGCCACCTGACGCGACAGGCCGAAGATCATGCCGCCGATGATGGTGGAGCCGGAACGGCTGGTGCCCGGGATGAGCGCGAAGGCCTGCGCCAGACCCAGCTTCAGGGCGTCGACGGCGGTGAGGCTGTCGATGTCCGTGATGCGCGGCTTGATGTTTTCCTGGCGCTTTTCCACCAGGAAGATGATCAGACCGCCCACCACCAGGGCGATGGCCACCGGCACCGGACCGAACAGGTAGGTCTTGATGAGCTTGCTGAACAGCACGCCCAGCACCGCCGCCGGGATGAAGGCGATGATGATGTTGAGCGCAAAGCGCTGCTGCACGCGATCGGACGTGAGGCCGGCCAGCACCTTGCCGATGCGCTCGCGGTAATACCAGATGACGGCCAGGATGGCGCCCGTCTGGATGGCGATGGCAAAGACACTGGCCTTTTCGTCATCCCAGCCCAGCAGCGAGCTGGTGAGGATGAGGTGGCCGGTGCTGGAGATGGGGAGGAACTCGGTCAGGCCCTCGACAATGCCGAGGATGACGGCCTTGACCATCAGGGGGAGTGCGTAGAGGGATTCCATGGGGCAGGATGTTAACCCGCATCGTGGCAGGCGCTGTGCCAAATCCTGCCACTTTCACCGGCATCACGCCCCCTGGAACAGATTGATACAGAAAAGTCAGCCGCGCGACCACAGCCGATGGAAATGATGCACCGGTCCATGGCCCCGGCCATCCACCCGCCGCCCCACCGTGAGCTGGCTGGAAGCGGCCAGCGCGCCGGTGAGATAGTCGCGCGCGGCGCGGGCAGCGGCCGGCATGTCGGCCGACTGCGGGATGAGTGCGGCCAGCGCGGCTGACAGCGTGCAGCCGGTGCCGTGCAGGTTGTCGGTGTCGATGCGCGGGCCATCGAGCTGGATCATCCGGTCGCCATCGAAGAGCAGGTCCACCGGGTTGCCCGGCAGGTGGCCGCCCTTGAGCAGCACCCAGCGCCCGTCGGCATCGGCCAGCAGGCGGCGCAGCCGCTCGGCCATCCGGCGCATGCCCGCCACGTCGTCGGGGGCGGACTGATCCAGCAGCAGCGCGGCCTCGGGCAGGTTGGGCGTGATGACGGTGGCCAGCGGCAGCACGGCCTCGGTCAGCATGCGGATGGCATCGGCAGGCAGCAGCACGTCGCCACCCTTGGAGACCATCACCGGATCGACCACCAGCGCCGGCAGCTGACCCGAAGCCAGCAGCGGCCCCAGCGCATCGGCCACCGTGCGCGCAATGGCGGCGGTGCCCAGCATGCCCAGCTTGGCGCTGTCGATGCGCACGTCATCGAACAGCGTGTCGATCTGCAGGCGGATGAAGTCGGTGGAGACGCCCTCGATGCCGGTGACGGCCCGGGTGTTCTGGGCGGTGAGCGCGCAGATGACGGCGCAGCCATAGGCCCCCAGCGCCGAGAAGGTCTTGATGTCGGCGAGCACGCCCGCCCCGCCACTGGGATCGACGCCGGCGACGGTCAGCAGGTTGGGAATGGTGCGCGCGGCCGCGCCAGACTGGCCGGCAAGCGCCGCAGGATCGACGTGGCCCGACACGGGGCGGTCGGAACGGGACATGGCAGGACTCCGGAAACGGACACCGAGACGGATGGCATCCTATCACCCGGGGGCGGATGCCGCCTGCGGGGATGCGGGAATGCCCTGAAACGCATGGGTGGCGGCTGGCGCTGCTTGGCCTTCATCCCGTCGGGATCCGCGAGGGCCGGAAGCCGCTGCCAATATTCTTGAGGATTCCGGCAGGCGACCCATCGTCCGGATATCCTTGGTGGGACCGACAGGTCGTGTTCTCCCTTCCCCGCACATCCCCCAGGAACCGCATCGCGGGTGACGGCACCACAACACCCGTTTCCCTTCTCCGTCACCCGTTTTCCTTTTCTTTTTCCCGACAGACCGCCATGTCCCCCACCCCGGCCTCCACGCCCTGCCCCGCGCCCACCGTCCCCGCCAACGTGCTTTCCATCGCCGGCACCGATCCGACCGGCGGGGCCGGCATCCAGGCCGACCTGAAGACCTTCGGGGCGCTGGGTGCCTATGGCATGGCGGTGGTGACGGCCGTGGTGGCGCAGAACACGCAGGCGGTGCGCGTGGTCTCACCGCTGGCGCCGGAGCTGGTGCAGGCGCAGCTGAAAGCCGTGTTCGAGGACGTGGCGGTGGCCGCCGTGAAGATCGGCATGGTGGCCAATGCCGGGATTGCCGAGGCGATTGCCGAAGTGCTGGCCCGTCATCGCCCACCCTTCGTGGTATTTGACCCCGTGATGGCAGCTAGCACAAACAAGCGCCTGATGAATGAAAGCGACCTGGCGCGGATCCGCACGGTGCTGCTGCCGCAGGTGAGCCTGCTGACCCCCAACCTGAAGGAAGCCGCCCGGCTGCTGGGCATCGCACAGCCCGTCGATGAAGCCGGCATGCGCGCCTGCCTGCCCGCGCTGCAGGCGCTGGGGGTGCCCAACGTGCTGCTGAAGGGCGGGCATCTGGCCGACGACACCCCCGACGCCCCCGAATCCACCGACCTGCTGGCCACGCCCGAGGGCGTCATCCGCCTGTCCGCGCCCCGCATTGCCACGCGGCACGGGCATGGCACGGGCTGCACGCTGTCATCGGCCATCGCGGCGCTGTGGCCGCAGCACGGGCTGGAAAAGGCCACCCGGATGGCCAAGGACTACGTGCATGGCGCACTGCTGCACGCCGATGCCCTGCAGGTCGGGCATGGTCGCGGGCCGTTGCACCATTTCTGGCAGGCGGTTCACCTTCCCGGGCAGCTGGCGTAACATGCCGGCAGTGAGGCCATTGCTCCGAGGAGCCCGGCCTGCGGGCAGACCCGGGGTGCCATGGCCGCCCCCTGCGAAGGCCTGCCCCCTCCACCACGGCCTGTCCGGCAGGATGCTCTCATCCGCCACAGTGCCCTTCCTGTCGCGGAGTCGAGCGTGAACCTCGAAAAAGTCGTCTTTGCCTTCTTTACGATCCTGGCCTGTACCCTGAACTTCGGGTTCTTCCTGGGCGAGATCGACCGTGCCGACTTCCACCACCCGGCCGAGCTGTTCATCGCCGTGGTCATCAACCTGATCACGCTGATCATCAAGT
>ERZ772967.395-NODE-395-length-36144-cov-3.806423_pt1 | contig 36144 bp, 28 predicted proteins | sample MGYA00511677_ERZ772967 | MGnify/ENA primary metagenome ERZ772967 (study PRJEB29015, sample SAMEA2737931) | human oral metagenome | biome: human oral; feature: human-associated habitat; material: dental | place: China | collected 2146 ...
TATTTTTGCCGCAAATCTTATGGAGAATATGCATAAAACAGCTATATGGCAAGAAAAAGGATGGCCCTACCTGACATGGAACTACCAAGAAGTAATGTCCATATTGGGGGAGGTACGTAATCGGCAGGGACGACTTGTCGGCAAGACGAGTTTGCTGGGAATCGATCTGAAAAAAAATGCACTGTTGAATGCAATCTCCAACGAAATCGTCTGCTCGGCTGAACTTGACGGCCAAACACTTGATGCCAACAAGGTGCGTTTATCTGTGATTCATCAGCTTAAGCTGGAAAAAAAGCCGCAGCCCGAGATCGATCTTACTGTCGACCGAATAGTCAGCGTATCGACCGATGCCGTACTGAACTATCTCGAGCCTGTCACAGAAGAACGTATTCTCCGCTGGAGGGATGCCTTAAGCGCTTTCCCTCGCGAAACGCCATGTCATACGGACACTGTTACAGCGGCAGCTTCTTCCGGGTCGCGTCATTATTTCCCCATGCAGGATACGTCGCCGATTTCAAATGAGATGAAACGATTTGTCAAATGGGTGAATACAAAGCACCCGACCGATCCGGTCATCAAAGCGGCATTAGCACATGTTTACTTCTGGCTTCTTCATCCATTTGCAACAACCAACGGGCAAATCGCACGGACCATATCGCATCTCTTTCTCACACGAGCCGATAACTTTCCGCAACGTTTCTTCTGCCTGTCGGATCAGTTTTGCAAGCAGAAAGAAACATACCGGCAGATATTACATACCGTTTGCCACCAAAATCTGGATATTACCGAATGGCTCATGTGGTTTCTTCATTGTCTGGATGCGGCACTGAACGAAGCCGAAAGATCAATTACACGTATCTTGGAGAAATCAAAATTCTGGGAGAAATATCGATTAGTACGTTTAAATGATCGTCAGGTAAAGATGATCAACCTTTTGTGGGAAGGGATGGACGACAAACTCACCTCGTCCATCTGGGCGAATATCAATCTTTGTTCCCCCGATACTGCCCTTAGAGACATTCAAGACCTGATCGATAAAAAAATTCTTCACAAACACGGCGACGGCGGTCGAAGCACCTCATACGGATTAAGAAACTAAAATCCTTCTCTCAGGTTTCAATCATCCGCATAGCTTCTTCCGGCGTTTCAGCCACTTGCCATAGCATGCGTCTCTGCAAACGCATAAATTGTTCGTCTTCGGCACGGTTCAGCATCTCCAACAAAGGATCGTAATAATGGTTCGTGTTAAGAATCACCACCGGATGATGATACAGTCCCAACTGTCTCCATGTGATGATTTCCATCAACTCTTCCAGTGTACCGCAACCTCCCGGCAAAGCAATCACCGCATCAGACATATCGGCCATCCGCTGCTTGCGCTCGTGCATCGTTTCAACACGAATCAACTCTGTCAGCCCCGAATGACACCAGCCGTTCTCTACCATAAAGTGCGGAATGACCCCGACGACCGTTCCTCCCGCCTTCAACGTCGCATCAGAAATGACCCGCATCAGCCCGAAGCTTCCGGCTCCGTTAATCACCCGCCAGCGGCCTTCGCCAAGCAATGTTCCCAAAGCTTCGGCAGCCTCGGTATATCCCGTGTCGATCCGCGAACTGGACGCACAATACACACAAACTGATCGCATATTCAATCGCTTTTTTAGAAGCGGCAAATTTAGATAAAATCTCGGAGATTTTATCTAAATTTGCATGCGAATGCGGGCAGAGCCAAACGCCCACCTTAGATAGACAAATGATGAATAAAGGACTGAAAAAGATTCCGAACATCTTATCGATATCGCGCATCATCCTTTCGCCGATCATGCTCGCTATGGCTGACCGGCCACCTGCTCTGGCTGCCTTGATCCTGCTTATCGGACTGACTGACATGGCCGACGGATTCATTGCCCGGCGCTATCATTGCCGAAGTGCTTCCGGTGCACGGCTCGATTCGCTCGGCGACTGGATATTCTTCAGCACGGCAGGGATCGTCTTTTACATGAAATACCGGTCGGTCGTATCCGATCACATCTGGGAGCTGGCAGCTATCCTAACTGTCAGAATCCTCTCGCTCTGCACCGCCCGATACCGCTTCGGACGGTTCCTTTCCATTCATACACTCGGGAACAAACTGACCGTAGTGCTTGTCTTCGCCACCATGCTGTTCATCGTATGCGAAAGCAAAGTGAACGAAATCATCCTGAAAACGGCGTTTACAACCGCCCTGCTATCGGCCGTCGATGAATACTTGATTATCTTGACAAGTGGAAAAATAGATATCGACCGGCGCAGTTTCTTTTCTGGAAAAACGACCCAAAAACGTTCCTGAAGAATTCCTTCTCTAACTGTCCCCAACCATCATATCAGCACATTTCAAGAGGGCTGTTCGGTAGCGCATACGAAGGAATGAAGAGGAAGGCATTCCTTACAGTCGAACTTTCTTCTCCAGCGCACCGTCTTCCGTATAATATTTCCATGTACCCGTCGGATGATCCTTATCGTACCGGCCGCGTATTTTCAAGCTGCCATTCTCAAAATATTCGTGATATTTGCCGTTACGCCGACCGTTGCGTATCTCACACTCGCTCTTCAGCGCACCTCCGGAATAAAACTCGCGATAAATATTTCCTTGAAATTTCTCGGCATAGAAACGATTCAACTCGTCAATGACAGCCTTTTCCGAAATCTCGGTATCATTCTCTTCGTACAACGCTTCTTCCGGCATGACCGGCGGATGATAAGGATGATAATTCATAACCATCCGCAAAGCGACCTTCTGTCGATCACCAACGATCTGCAAAGCAGAGTAAGGAAACGAGTAGACAATCTCACGATTAGCCGACCAGCCTTCCCACGTCTTCTGGTTCAAGAGGGGCTCCATAAGCGGGAAAAATTTGATGCTGTTCGTATAAACGAAGTACGTAGAGCGGCTATCGATTTGCGCAAGCACCTGCTTGAAACCGTTGTCGTTACGCAACGTACGTTCCTGCTCATAGTCTTCGATGAAGGAGAGCAATGTCGCCGGTTTGTTGCTAAAGACCACAAAATCGTTCACATATGTATAATAAGGTTTTTCGAACTTCTCAAACATTTTTCCGAAAAAGAGAGCAAAGAAACCTTTCAGTTCGACATAATTGATCTCATATCCTTTATAATTGGCCTTTCGGATATGAACTGGCGTGTTCTTCTTCACCTGCTTCTCGATATATTCCATCTTTTCCTGTGCCCGTCCAAGCTCTTCGGCACGAACAGCAAGTAGCATCTCCGTGTCATGCCCCAACAGTCCCGGTTCAAGTTCAATGACCGCAAACTCGCCGGCCATCCAGCTCAGGAAATCATCGCGCAACGATAGATCAAGCATGTTTTCAATGCGCTCGTATGATTCTTTATAAGTCGCATAAAGCGACGGCTCATTGTTGGCCAGCATCCCCTCCATCTCTTCGACGAACGATACCGGATTGTCAACGCAGATGCTGGTGTAAAAAGCCGTACGATCCGACAGTATCTTATGAGCGGTCATTTCCCGGCCTTCCGAATGCAGGAGAGTCGCTATATAAGGGCTGACCGTATCTTTCAGAAAAGTATATCCTTTCAATGCAAATTTTTCCTTATCGGCTTGCAGGCTTAGTCCGGTATAGGCCATCGAAGCGCCGATAGCCGGCAGATAGCCCTTTCGCTTGCCCATATACAGGTCGAGCAAGCGAGGCAAGGTGGCGTGCTGCACGAAGATACGGCATACCCCGTCATCATCGGTCGATTGATCGGCTTCCATAAAAAGCGGGTCTAATCCGATGACCGGGTCGTTACGTTCCGAGATGGAAGCTTCAATGAGTCCAGCCGTCGAAGACGCGATGTAATGATTATCTACAAAAGCCGTATAAAGCATGTCGCGTGTCTTGGGATCACGCAGTTCAATAATCTCCGTGTCCTTGTATTTCCGATACGTCACTCCGTAATTCATCCATGCGTAGAGCTTGTCGATCTGTTCTTTTAAGGTCTTTACCTCTGAGACCTTCTGCAAGTCAAGGATATATAGAAAGCCGAGCTTCTCATGGCGCATGCGATGTACCGAAATCATCAAATCTCTTTTCCCTGCTAACGCGAGAAGTCGCTCGTTAGCCTGCAGGGCGGAATCAAGCTTACTCGCATCCCGTGCGACATCGGCAAACGCGGGACTGCGCCTGAGACATTGCCAAGGTTCACTCGTACTGAATCGCTTCCAGTCACTAACCGGATTATTGGAATGAAGAATAAATACCGCATCTCCGGGTACGAGGTAAATCTGCTGAGTTGAACGATGCGGGGCATAATAAAACATGACCAAACGGTACATCCCATAACCCATCAGCAGTAAAAGAACGGACAGGATCATCCATTTTACAGGATTTTTCTTTTTCGTTGTTTGTTTGTTTTCTTCCATGATGTTAATTTATAAAACAAAATGCGTGTTGCGAAGGGTCAGTTTACCGATCAGCCGGTCATAACGCATCCCCATCGGACGATGATAGACGAGAATCGTATATTCGTTTTCGGTCTGGTAATAATCGCCCTCTGTCGGCAATGTCTGTGCCTTTGTTTCCCCATGAGGGAGCAATACATACTGATAATTATAATATCCCTGCTTCAACATTAGCGCTTTTTCATACTGCCGTGTCTGGGGGTTATATTCCATCCGGCTCGTCTCATTGAACTGATTTTGCACAAAGTCCCCCAACAGATAAACATCGCCTTCGAGCAACGGTTCGGAAGCATACGTAAAATGAACAATATAATAATCGGCTTCCGTGTCAGGGTTGTTACAGTCACTGCAACGGACAAAGAAGCGCCCGTCCTGATCCTGATCATAACGGTAACCAGTGTGCATTCGGCTTCGGTCAATCATCAGGTCGGCATGATAATAGGGATTGTAAAACCCGATACCGTCGATATTCAGTCCGTTGTAACGATGTGTCAAGAATTCGAAACGACGGTATTCGTTGCCACCTTCAAAAATCAGCTCACGAAGATGTTCATACGTCAGCCGGTTGCCTGTAATTATCTGCGGCTGCACATTCCTTGCCACATTATCGTCCCGATTATTCTGATAAACATAGATTTTCAGCTCTTTCTCCGGAAAGTTCACCGTTACCCCCTTTCGATCGATCTGAAAGTTGATCTGCTGATGCTCTTTGTTAAAGGATATATCGGTGTTACCGCTAGCCGTGGCGTCGATGCCAATGAGCGGTTCATAAACACCGAATCCTACCGAACAAACGATTCGGTCCGGTCTTTCTTCTTCATAAACGTACAACAGATAATTGCCCGATACCTTAAAACGGATGTTGTCATTGGGCAGGTAAAGGCGATAGTTCATGTAAGATACGGTCGTATTGAACGATGGAGAATAATCGTTGATGGTCATGCCCTGAAAGCCGTCCATATATTCGATCGGGGTCAGCATCGAAGGGTTCCAGTCTGCATCGCAATGGATGATCGAATAAGCATATTGTCCCTGCGTATGGTTCAACACATCGAAACTGATCTCAAGCCGGTGGTCGCTATTGAGTTCGATATAAGGTTCTGAAATCTGTTCTCCGGCTACCTTCACTTGAAGGCTTTTCACCCGGTTCGAGAAAACCTCCGTCCGGCCATTCTTTTGCGCAGACAGATGACAGGCAAGAATCACCCCCCAAACCACAATCATCATTCGATCTATGTATTTCATTTTCGCTAAAAACATCAAAAAACAATGCCCAAAGGTAAATGTTTGGAAGGATGTAACCAAATGTCTTGGACGGAAAACAACGTATCCGCCCGCTATTTCGGTGGGGAAGGAAAAAAAGTACTATTGCAACAAAAAACTTCGATTTTGAAGATTCGGAAAGATGTGATTACCTTTGTTCCATGAAATCAACAAAAATCTGCGTCATCGGAATGGGATATGTCGGGTTGCCTTTGGCACGCCTTTTCTCTACCCAATATCCGACCATCGGTTTCGATGTAAACCCCGTGCGGGTCGAAAAAATCATGTCGGGACACGACGATACGCTCGAAGTGTCCGACGAATTGTTGCAGGCAGCCTTGAAGAACGGTTTCCGATGTACGACGAACCCCGAAGACCTCCGCGACTATAACTTTTATATCGTCGCCGTCCCTACTCCGATCGATGTATACAACCGTCCGAACCTGAAAGCGTTGATTGACGCCAGCACGACGGTAGGAAAAGTCATCGGAAAAGGAGATATCGTCGTATATGAGTCGACCGTCTATCCCGGTGTGACAGAAGAAGAATGTCTTCCTGTCGTAGAACAGGTTTCGGGAATGAAGCTCAACATTGATTTCTTTGCCGGATATTCGCCCGAGCGAATCAACCCGGGAGATAAAGGACATACGGTAGAAACTATTCAAAAGGTGACTTCCGGATCTACGCCGGAGGCAGCCGAGCAAATCGACACCGTATATCGCTCCGTATTGACGGAAGGAACGCATAAAGCACCTTCGATCCGCGTGGCCGAAGCTTCCAAGATCATCGAAAACGCCCAGCGCGATGTCAACATCGCATTCATGAATGAGCTGGCCAAGATATTTAATGCGATGGGTATCGATACGAACGATGTGATCGAGGCAGCCTCGACAAAATGGAACTTCATACGAATGCATCCCGGACTCGTCGGAGGGCACTGCATCAGCGTCGATCCTTATTATCTTATCCAAAAAGCGCAGGTCTACGGTGTGCTGCCCCGTATCATGACCACCGCACGACGGCTCAATGACGGTATGGGTGCCTACATTGCAAACCAAACTGTTATGTATATGAATAAAAAAGGGATTCTTGTGAAGGATGCTAAAATTTTAATCATGGGGTTCGCTTTCAAAGAAAATTGTCCGGATACACGTAACACAAAGGTCATGGATATCTATCATACGCTACAGGAATATACGAGCCGTATCACGATATACGATCCGTGGGTAGACCCATCCGACGTTCGGGAAGTGTACGGCGTCGACGTCATCACCGAGCAGCCGGCAGGGAAGTACGACGCCGTGATCCTTGCCGTTGCACATAAAGTTTTCGGTGCGCCCGATATTTCCGGACTGCTAAAAACGAATGCCGTCGTCTATGACGTCAAAAGCGTTTTGCCGCGCGAGATCGTAGACGGAAGATTATAGATCGTATCGATTTTGCCCCCTCTTGCTTCCATGCGTAGTTATTCAACTAAATTCTTGGCCGTATTTAATTTGTGCATCGGCCATGTATTGCTTGATTCGTTGCTCTTCTTCTTTCTTGCAAATCAGCAATACATTACCCGACTCGGCCACAATATACTCCTGCAGTCCTTGAATGACGGCTAACCGATCCGTATTTTCCAATGCAATGATATTGCCTTCGGATTCGTAAAGCAAGGCTCTTGTTTTCAGCACAGCGTTATCGGCTTCGTCACGCGGAGCAATATCAAAGATCGATCCCCACGTACCCAGATCCGCCCATCCGAAATCGACACAAAGCATATAAACGTTATCGGCCTTCTCCATGATCCCGTAATCAATCGATATGCTCGGACAGTATGCAAAATGTTCTTTGATAAATGCGTCTTCGGAAGGAGTGTTGAAGATTCCCATTCCCATGTCAAAACGTGCGGATATATCAGGAAGATGGCTGCGTATGGCGTTTAAGATCGTGTCGACATTCCAAAGAAACAGCCCTGAGTTCCAAAAAAATTCGCCACTTTCCATAAAGACTTTGGCCAGTTCCAGATTCGGCTTTTCAGTAAATGTCTTGACCTTCGTAAAGTCTCCGATCATCGTTTCACTGCTTTGGATGTAGCCGTAGCCTGTTTCCGGACGACTCGGTCTGATACCTAACGTGACCAAGGCACTGTGCCGGCTTACGAAGTCGAACCCTTTTTGGATGGCTGCAAGAAATTCTTCTTCCTTGAGGATTAAATGATCGGACGGAGCAACAACAATATTGGCTTTGGGATTACAAGCCTTGATATGATAGGCGGCATACGCAATGCAGGGTGCCGTATTGCGCCGTACAGGCTCAAGCAATATCTGCTCGTCAAGCAGCTGGGGCAACTGTTCTTTGACCAAGTCGGCATATCGCTCATTCGTGACAACATAGATATTCTTCATCGGAACGATTTTGGCAAAACGGTCAACGGTCATTTGCAGCAACGATCGTCCGACACCAAAAAAATCCAGAAACTGTTTTGGTTTATTCTCCCGGCTGAAAGGCCAAAAGCGGCTTCCGATACCGCCTCCCATAATTACGCAATAATTATTCTCCATAACATGATTATTTCCCTACAAAGAAAACGAAAGAATCGAATATTTCGTCTGTTTTTACGAAAAAATAATCTTCCTTACCAAAAGATTACCGTCCGACTTCCGCTTTTACCCACTCGATTTCATAGCCTTGATCGTCAATGCGGGTATCGCTCAGAAAATGGACGTATGACAGTCCGTGCTGCGACTCGTTTCGGAGTGGTACAGTCAAACGCTTTCGGTTATCGACATAGACCTCGGCCGCAGGATGCTTCGTATCGAGGTTCCAGTCGATACGGATAAGGTACGGTTTGTTGTCGCTGATATTAAGCATTTTATGGCTTAATGGAACATCAAACGGCGCATAATAACGAGCTACGCTGTCCGTGGGGTTGAACCACCGGTCGTTGAGCAAAAGATGTCCTTTTGTGGCAAGGTCGTTGAAACGGAGGGAAACGGTAAATCGTCCCTTACGAAAGGCGGGGAAATTCCAGACTGCACCACGGAGGGAAGTAAGCAGCGAATCGTTGAAAAGGCAACGCACCTGCAACCGCCCGTCGACGAGTGCGCACCCTGGCGTACGGTTGTATCCGCAATGCTCGACGATTTCCCTTATAATAACTGAAGACCGACCATTGACGAAGGCTGTCGGAGAAGTTACAGAAGCGGCTTCGCGCCATGAGCCAGTCGACATCGAAGATCAGCATCACACGGTGATGCGCCGACTGTCCGAGCGAGACCAGCACGCGACCGGGCTCCGTTTCGACGAACTGGCTCTGGTGAACGCTCTTATCGATACCGAAAGCTGTACCGAAATCGGCCGCATCGCGTCGCGGGTCAAGATAAAGCTCACGGAAGCCGTGCCACGTGCGTCCGTCGTCGGCAGAGAGGTACACACCATCTTCATGCCAATGAAGGAAAACTCCCCCTCCGACATTCTGTGGTTGACACATGTCGGGCCATTCTGCCCCGCCTCACTCCCACTTCTTTTCCGATACCGAAAACGAGTATGGAAAGTCCGAAGGCTTTGTTCCTCGGTTAAGGTTCGGGTGATCGGACATACGGAAGTCGAGCGTACCGCCGGACAGCAAATCCTTATGCTTCACATAGTTTTTGATGTACGGTTGTCCGTTCAGATGTAACGATTCCACGTAAACATTGTGGGCGTTATTCTCCGGTGCGTTGATAACCATCTGCTTGCCGTCCTCGAATGTCAGTGTGGCTTTTTTGAACAGCGGAGCTCCCAACACATATTCGTCTGTTCCCGGGCACACGGGATAGAAGCCTAATGCTGAAAAGACATACCATGCCGATGTTTGCCCGTTATCTTCGTCGCCGCAATATCCGTCGGGAGTCGGCAAATAAAGCTGCTCCATCACGCGGCGCAGCCAATATTGGGCTTTCCAAGGCTCACCGGCGTAGTTGTAGAGATAAATCATGTGTTGGATGGGCTGATTACCATGCGCGTAATTTCCCATATTCATGATCTGCATTTCGCGTATTTCGTGGATCACCGCGCCATAATAGCTTTCGTCGAACAGTGGCGGAACGGTAAATACCGAGTCGAGCATCGTCACGAACGCCTGACGTCCACCCATCAAATCGATTAGCCCCTGCGGATCGTGGAAGACCGACCACGTATAATGCCAACTGTTCCCTTCCGTAAAAGCATCGCCCCATTTGAGCGGTAAAAAAGGCGACATAAACGTACCGTTTTCATTACGTCCACGCATCAGGTTCGTTTCCCTGTCGAACACATTCCGGTAGTTCATCGCCCGTCGGGCATACTGTGCGATTTCTTTCTTCGGACGTTTCAACGCTTTCGCCAGTGTGTAGATGCACCAGTCGTTATACGCATATTCGAGTGTACGAGCCGTATTCTCCCTGATCTTTACATCGTACGGAACATAGCCCAGCCGGTTGTAGTATTCGTGTCCGAGACGGCCTGTCGAAAATACTTTCGGATGCACATGTTCCGTTCCATGAATTAATCCCTGATACAGTGTCTCCACATCCTCGACCTTTATTCCTTTCATATACGCATCTACGAGTACCGATGCCGAGTTGTTTCCGATCATACAGTCGCGATGTCCCGGGCTTGCCCATTCGGGGAAAAAGCCGCTCTCCTTATAGGTATTAATCAGTCCTTCCTGCATTTCTTTGTTCTGCTCCGGAAACATCAGGTTCAGGAATGGGAACAGGCAGCGGAAAGTATCCCAAAAACCCGTGTCGGTGTACATAAATCCGGGCAGTACTTTCCCGTTATACGGGCTGTAGTGCACGATCTTTCCCTCGGCATCCACTTCGTAAAATTTTCGTGGGAAAAGCAGCGAACGATACAGGCATGAATAGAACGTGCGATACTGGTCAAGACTTCCTCCTTCTACACGGATACGACCAAGCACCTTGTTCCATTCGGTTTTTCCCTGTGCAACTATCGCATCGAAACGATCTACATCCAGTTCTTTTAGATTTTGTTCTGCCTGTTCCGGACTGATAAACGACGAAGCGACACGTGCATGGACAATCTCACCTTTTTCCGTCCGGAAGCCAATCACGGCGCCCGTATGTCCGGCCGTCTGCTCCAGTTTGTCCGTATGTAGCGTTTGATCGGTAAACGTAGCACGGTATGTAAACGGTTTATCGAAGACAATCACAAAATAATTTCTAAAATTCTCCGGTACGCCTCCGCTGTTCTTCGTCGTATAACCAACGATCTTGTTCTCTTCCGGAATCACCCGCACAGACGATCCTTTATCAAAAGCATCGACGACGATATAAGAATGTTCGTTCTCCGGAAACGTAAAACGAAACATGGCTGCTCGTTCAGTGGTCGTTATTTCCGCCACCACATCATGTTCGGCCAGATACACTTTATAATAGTACGGTTTTGCTACTTCCGCCTTATGAGAGAACCAGCTGGCACGTTTGTTTTCATCAAATTCAGGCGCTCCTGTCACAGGCATGATCGAAAATTGTCCGTAATCGTTGATCCACGGGCTGGGCTGATGGGTCTGTTTGAATCCCCGTATCTTGTGAGCCGTATAGACATACGTCCATCCGTCTCCCATCTTTCCCGTCTGTGGAGTCCAGAAGTTCATGCCCCACGGGCGGGCGATGGCCGGATACGTATTGCCCGTAGACAATTCGTGCACCGACTGCGATCCCATCAACGGGTTCACGTATTCTGCAGGGTCGAGCGATTCTGCCCCTGCTTGAGGAATACTGCCAAGCAGCAGCAAGCTTGCCGCAATACTACAAATATTTTGTTTCATTTTTTTCGTTATGGTGTTATTTCTTCTGTTTTTTATCTGTTTATCCGTTCCAAATATCCCATGCCGCGAACGCTTGCAAAAGAAGCATCTCAAGACCGTTTTTGACAACGGCTCCGCGTTCTTTCCCCTTGCGCATAAACAGCGTTTCATCAGGATTATAGAGCAGATCGTAAAGCAGGTGATCGGAATTCACCCAATCATACGGAATATTCGGACACTCGTCGACCTTGGGATACATCCCCAAGGGAGTGGTATTGACGATCACCGTATATTGTTCCATGATTCGGGGAGTAAGTTCATCATACGTAAAACAGCTATTCTGCTTGCTACGGGAAACGTATGTTGCTCCTATGCCCAATTGTTTCAAGCCATGAAAGACGGCTTTCGATGCCCCGCCTGTTCCGAGGATAAGCGCTTTCGTGTGCGACTCGTGCAACAACGGGTCGATCGATTGTTTGAACCCTGTGATATCGGAATTGTGCCCGATCAGTTTAAGTTTCCCAAAATTCCCGCGTCTGAATTTGATGACATTGACAGCACCGATATTGCGGGCATTTACGGTGAGGTCATCGAGCAGCGGAATGACTGCCATTTTATAAGGTAATGTTACATTCAACCCACACAAGTTGGGATGATCATGTACGACGTCTTTCAGTTCTCTAATATCTTTAATCTCAAAATTAACGTATTCCGCATCGATATTTTCCGATTGAAACTTCTGGTTAAAGAAGTTCCGTGAGAAAGAATGTCCCAGCGGATATCCGATTAAGCCGTATTTCTTCATTTGCCGATCGTATTTGAATGTCCGTGCTTCGTCGCCGAATAAAGAGAACAAGTTCCTCCGGTGAATGTCCTTACCTGCACATCAAACCCCTGTCGTTCGAGCAGTCGTACCATCTCACGTCCCTGCGGCATCTTTCGGATCGAGGCCGGCAAGTAACGATAAGCTGATTTCTCGAGACTGAACCAGCTTCCCACCAGAGGAATAATTGTTCTCGAATAGAGTGCGTAGAGTTGTTTCATCGGGAAATGTTTCGGAGTAGATAGCTCTAATATCCTTAGTTGTCCGTCGGGGCGGAGCACTCGCTCCATCTCCGACAGGCCGCGTTCGAGATCGGCAAAGTTACGCACCCCAAAAGCGACGGTTATGGCATCGAACGAATGGTCCGAATAAGTCAACGTCATGCAGTCCTGATGTTCGAAAGAGACGAGGGAGGCATAGCCTGCTTCAGCCGCTTTCCGTCGTCCGACGGCCATCATCTCTTCCGAGAGGTCAGCCGCAACGATTTGCTGCGGCTGCAACCGTCGACACATCAGCAGAGCCAGATCGCCCGTGCCTGATGCGACGTCCAGAATACGTTGCGGCGAGAAAGGACGAAGCGAATCGACCGTCTTTCTGCGCCACGACCGATCCATGCCGAACGAGAGCATGCGATTGAGCATATCGTACCGTCCGGCAATGGAGTCAAACATTCGCCGAACTTGTGTTCCTTTGTCTTCGTCGCCTGCATACGGCAACACCCGTTCTACCTCGACAGACATAGGAGTTTATTTCTTTTTCAGAAAGTCTGTTACATTCTTTTCAATCCGTCCGGGGAGATCATCCGTCAAAGCCTTCACAAACGTTTCGCCGGTGATTTGTTCGTACAGCTCGATGTAACGATTCGATATGCTTTCGACGATATCCGACGTCATCTCGGGCACCGGCTGTCCTTCTTTACCTTGGAATCCGTTTTCCATCAGCCATTCGCGTACAAACTCTTTCGATAGCTGGCGTTGCGGCTCTCCCTTGGCAAAATGCTCTTCATACCCTTCGGAGTAGAAATAACGCGACGAATCGGGCGTATGGATTTCATCAATCAAATAGATATCGCCTTCATAAGTCCCAAATTCGTATTTCGTATCGACAAGGATCAATCCGCGTTCGGCAGCCATTTGCGTACCGCGTTCAAAAAGTGCGAGCGTATATTTCTGAAGCGTGGCATAGTCGGAGCGTGACATTAGTCCTTTCTTGATAATATCTTCTTCCGAAATATCTTCGTCATGCATTCCCATCTCGGCCTTTGTCGTCGGGGTGATAATCGGTTGGGGAAACTTTTGGTTTTCCCGCATTCCGTCGGGAATTTTCACGCCGCAAATCTCACGCACCCCGTTCTTATAAGCGCGCCATGCGCTGCCACAAAGATAACCGCGTACAATCATTTCGACCGGGAAACCTTTACATTGTATGCCGACAGTAACCATCGGATCAGGTGTAGCCAATTTCCAATTCGGGCAGATATCTTTCGTTTCATCCAGATATTTAGAAGCAATCTGATTCAGAATCTGACCTTTGTAAGGAACGCCTTCGGGCAGTATGACATCAAATGCCGAGATGCGATCGGTTACGACCATGACGAGTGTTTCGTCATGAATGTTATATACATCGCGAACTTTACCGTGATACACGCTTTTTTGTCCGGAAAATTGAAATTCTGTTTTGACTAATGCTTTCATATGATCTGTATATAAAGAAGTTATTTATTTAGTTGGATTGCTGATTCTTGCGTTTCGGGTGGTTTGTCGTTTTTCTCGTACGCCTCGACAATACGTTGCACGAGTTTATGGCGTACAATATCTCCTTTCTCGAACTCTACCCTCCCAACCCCGTGCACTTTATGAAGCACCTGCATGGCATGTACAAGTCCCGAAGCGGTTTGTGGAGGAAGATCGATCTGGGTGACATCGCCCGTAACGATCATCTTGGCATTCAGACCGAGACGGGTGAGAAACATTTTAATCTGATGTCTTGTCGTATTTTGCGCCTCATCGAGGAGAATGACCGCATCATTCAGTGTACGTCCTCGCATAAAAGCCAGCGGCGCTATCTGAATGACGTTGTGATCCATGTACTCCCGGAGCTTCGTCGGAGGGATCATTTCCTGCAACGCGTCGTAGAGCGGCTGGAGGTACGGGTCGAGTTTATCTTTCATTTCGCCGGGCAAAAAACCTAATTTCTCACCGGCTTCAACTGCCGGACGACTCAGGATGATCCTTCTCACTTGTTTGCTCTTCAGCGCTTTTACAGCCAAGGCAATGGCGACAAATGTTTTTCCGGATCCTGCGGGCCCGATCGCAAACGTCAGATCGTTTTCTTCAAAACTTTTGGCCAGCAATTGCTGATTGGCCGAACGTGCGACAATCGCTCTGCCATTGACACCGTGAATAATCAAATGTTCCTGTTTGGCCGAAGCCACCTCATTCCCTTTGATGATATCGGTTAATATTTCTTCCGAAAGCGTATTGTATTCTTCACAATACTTTTCGATTTCTTTGATTTTGCGAAGAAACGTATCCAGTTCGCCTTCGTCGCCAATAATTTTCATGATGTTTCCTCGAGCCACAATCCGAAGTTTGGGATACAGTGTCTTAAGTAATTGCATATTGACATTGTTCACGCCGTAAAATGCAACCGGATCTACATTGTCCAGAATATATGTTCGTTCAATCATACGTAAGCGTGTTCCTTTTCGTCTTTTGTCTCATGCCGGATTTTGAAACTGCAAAAGTACGAATAATTGTATATTGCACGACTTAATCCCGGACAAAATATCATCCTGTCCGAATCGCATATTGGATGAAGAATCTCTTCACAAGACGTTTGCATATTATGTATGTGAAATATTTGAATCAATAAAACGTCGTTCTTCCTCATTCAGATCATACATCTCGTAAACGAGCCGATCTATCTTGCCATCCAGTTCCTCATTCTCCAACTTATGCACATCGGATGTACGTTTGTTAACAAGCGATATGACCTCCGACTCGACCTTGATATTGGGGATCGGTATTTTCAAGGCTTCGAGAGTGAGGACACTGATCTGCATATCACCGTTGGGGAGATGCGGTGCATCTTGCAACATGTATCTTCCGAGCTTGGAATTGAGTACTCCAAGCAGGTATTTGAGATGTTGCCCTGTCGCGAAACAAGTCGTATCCAATGTAGCGCATCCCCTGTAGTCAAGGCAAAAGGCTGAAGCAGACGTTTCGCGTTTCCAAACAATTTTCTGCTGCGTAAAGTCGTCCCATTCATTGCTGGTTGCGTAGTTTTGCAAAGCATACCACTCGAAAGAGACACCCACCTCTGCCGCATCTCGTGCGGCAAGTTTGCTTCTGTATGCGGCCAAATGTTCGTAAATGACCGGATATTGCTGCCGGAATCGCTGTTCGGCGCGTTCGGAAGCCATTGTGATGGTCCGGTCATAAAGCAGGGGAAAATGCCAGGGAACATAAATGAGCCACTGGTCGGATTTTTCGGGGATGTAACGCCGGATATCTTCTCCTTTTAGCAAAGGTTTGAGGATATCGACATTTTTGTAATCGGCCAGAATAAATTCGTCTTTCGTGGCTCCGTCGATGATAAAAGCTTCATCGAGTCCTGTTCTGATCCCCGAATACAATTGGATGTCCCATGCCTCGAGAGGGGTTCCGGCCTGTTCTATTTTTCCCCGGATATGTTTCTCCGTTTCCGTGAGGATGACGAAACTCGTCGTAGACGCGGATTGCGTCTCATCCGTAGCCGCCTCGGTCGAGGCATACGTTCCATGATCATTCAGATATCGTTCCCAATTGGAGGTTTGCGGATCAAAATCACTTTTGAGGCAGCAATTCAATGTTCGATGCCGGTTGAAGGCTTTCTGAAGGATAACAATGCCATGATCAGCCAATGTTTTATCGATCTTACAGCTGTCACTAAATTCGATGGTGAGCAGCGGGTTCATCTCTTCCATGAGATATTGACGCATCTTGCTGGCTTGAACAGATTTCATCCATCCGTTTGACGCGATGTAAGAAAGGTAATATTCGGGTTTAAGCAGTTTATTGCCGAGTTCATAAAAGAGGCTGGAAACTTCGCCCGTGCGTTTATAAGCCCGGTAGTTGAGTTGTTTGTAGATATCGATCGGTTCGCCCCCGATCTGCACGAGCGTATCCGGCGGATTCCCGATGATCAGATGGAAGCCGATGAAATCAGCTGATTCATCCAGCAGTTGCGGGAAATCACAATGCCATTCGATGGCATGTTTAAAAATCGGATTGTTCTTGGTGCCTTCGATTTTTTGCTTGTATTTATCCACCATCGACTGCGCATCGAGCAGGCGAGCTTTGACGGCTTTGACTTCTTCTTCGTTCATTTCGAAAAGACTTGGCGCTTTGAGCGTTGCCAATTCGCGTTGCCAACGGAGCAATTCTTCGTTGTTCTTATCATCCCACATGATCTCCATCAGCAACTTTCGCTTAATCGCTGCCAGCATCTGCCCTGCCGTATTTTTCTCTTCCGGAGTGCGGGCTTTTTTATAATCGTCAGCCAGCATTTTATATTCGCTTACCGAGCACCCGATACGTTGGAAGACGGGCTTGAGATCATCGTATATGGAAATCCGGCTGACAAGGGCATCCCCACAGCGCAGATTAGGCTCAATAAGAGGTAGAGAATGAGGCTGACCGGTATCCCTACATACATGTTTGAGTACGTCGGCCCAAAGACGGATGCGTGCAATGGTCACGGCAATCGGGTCAATATCGACGCCAAAGAGACAATGTTCGATCAAGGTCTGTTTTTCTTTCATCAACGTGTCCTGGATGCGTCGGCATTCGGGAGTGTCCGCTGTCAGCTCGATGGTTTCGGAGCGTCGCTTATCGCGTACGACGAGTTTTCCGTCGTGTACGAGTATTCGGTACGGAAAAAGCGGGTTACCATCTCTGTCGGACAGAATGCCGAGCTGCGATTTGACGGCAATCATTTCGTTGAGCGACTGTATCAGGAAAAAGCCCGACCCCATGGCCGGATCGCAGATGCGGATGGTGTTGAAGGTTTCGTTGGCTTCGTCGGGATGGTCGACGATACGGCAAGACAACTCGGTCAGATCGGTGTACCGACTGCCAATGGCTTCGTTGAACACATGCAGCACGGTGCGTCGTATGCCATCGTGACACATGTATGCCCCCACATAAGGAGAAACGGTTTGGTTCCGGTCCAACTTCACAATAACAAATTCCAAGACAGACAGCGCCTGTGCCCAGGTCAGATTGCCTTCGCTGCATAATTGCTGCATGGCGGATGCGACCTCTTCGAGGGTCGGCTTCCAGTTTTTTGCATCACGCTGTGTCAGGAGATATTGCACTTGGTCTTTGATTTCACGCAACCCCAGCTGCTGAAGAAAAGCCGCATAATAAGGGCGTTGGAGAAAAGAAGCTGACACTGGCTGTCCATTGCTTTCGGAAGCAGTGACAAAAGGTATATGGAGAGGCAACTGTTCTTTTTCAAACATCATTTTTATTCCAAATTTTCAGGATGACTTGACAAAGGTAACAAAAAAATACCGTACCTTTGTTTAACTGAATTCAAAAAAAATCATTGTTATGTTTAAGAAAGAGACTTATATTCAACGACGGGAAGCCCTGAAAAAAGCCGTGGGGTCAGGGTTGTTGCTGTTTCTCGGAAACGATGAAGCGGGTTGTAACTACGAAGATAACACGTATCCTTTCCGGCAGGATTCAACATTTCTGTACTTTTTCGGGTTACCGTATGCCGGGTTAACTGCCATCATTGACGTCGACGAGAACAAAGAGATCATCTTCGGCGATGAACTAACCATGGACGCCATCGTTTGGATGGGAACGCAACCGACATTGCACGAGAAAAGCGAAGCGGCAGGGATTACGAACGTGCAACCTTCGGGACAAGTGGCGACATACCTGAAAAGCGCCCTCAAAAAAGGTCAAACGATTCACTATCTGCCCAGTTATCGCGCCGAACATAAAATCAAACGCTGGAGTCTGCTCGGTATAGAGCCCGGCACCGAAAAACCTTCTGTTGCGTTTATCCGCGGCGTTGTTAACCTGCGTAACTACAAGACGGACGAAGAAATCGCAGAAATCGAAAAAGCGTGTAACGTAACGGCCGATATGCACCTGAGAGCAATGCGGCTGGTTCGGCCGGGAATACGCGAGTGCGAGGTGGCGGCCGCCATTCAGGAAGTAGCGGCTTCGCACAATTACGGGTTGTCGTTCCCGATCATTGCAACGGTCAACGGTCAGACACTTCACAACCATGATCACGGAAACATGGTGAAAAGCGGCGATTTATTCCTCGTCGACGCCGGTGCGGAGACGGAAATGGGATATGCCGGCGATTTCTCCTCGACCGTGCCGGCCGACAAGAAATACACGACCCGCCAGCGTGAAGTCTACGAAATTCAGGTAGCCGGCCACGAAGCAGCCGTAGCCGCCCTGCGGCCCGGTATTCGTTTTGAAGAAGTTTATGATTTGTCGGCAGCAACGATTGTCGACGGGCTGAAAAATATCGGACTGATGAAAGGAGATGCCGCCGAAGCCGTGCAGGCCGGAGCGCATGCGCTCTTCTTTCCGCACGGACTGGGGCACATGATGGGACTCGATGTGCACGATATGGAGAACCTCGGCGAAGTCTATGTCGGATACAATGAGAAGCCGAAAAGCAAGCAGTTCGGACGTAAATCGTTGCGACTGGCCCGCGAACTGGAGGCCGGTTTCGTATTGACCATCGAGCCGGGCATATACTTTATTCCCGAACTGATTGACCGCTGGAAAAGCGAAAAGATGTTCGAGGAATTTATCAACTACGACAAGGTTGTTACATACAAAGATTTCGGCGGCATCCGTAACGAAGAAGATTATCTTATTACGCCTTACGGATCGAAGTTGTTGGGTAAAAAAATCGACCGCAGCGTTGCCGCCGTCGAGGCTTTACGAGAAGGCTAAACGCCGATACTGTTTCATCAGGAAACAGGCAGGGAAGGCAGACCGTTCGAGGTATTCGCCTTCCCTGCTTTTCTATTTTCATGGCTGGAGGGGTACCGTTGTTTCTCATCAAATCTGTGTGAAGATTTGTCTCCCGCAAATTGTTTCTGATAAATCACAGTTGTGATTTATCTCCTGCAAATTGTTTTCGCATACGGCTATTTACTCAGCAGTTCCAATACCTTTTCGAACTTCCTTGACCCATTTTTCGTTTAGCCATTTAAAGATAAGATGTTTAAATATGATTTTCTCATCTTTCAGGCCGGCCTCTTCGAACATGGATTCGTAACTCATATCGAAAGGAATGCTGCCGATACGCATTTCGATCGATGTGCCTTTACGCGGAAGCAGATGTTGAAAAACGATCCGGTTTTCGAATAAATCCTGAAGGATGCCCTTTTCCTTTTCGTCGAGATGCGACGTTTCGAAGAAGTCATCGAGTTGCACGTTGTAAATATCCGGACAATAATACAAGTCTTCGCTCAGATTACCGTTTTCGTATAGATAGAAATTGACATCTCCGTGTCCTTCATCTTTGTTTACCGCAACGAGTTTTCGTCCGTCTTTGAGATTCCAGTAACAGATTTCGTATTTATATCCTTCCAGAAAATAATAAAATACTGAGAGATAACCGTTTCGTTCGTCGCACAGCTCAATATAGGCGTAAGTACCGTCATAATTTTCGACGTTTATGTTTGGCTGTTGACCGATGGTTTTAAGCATTTCCTTTCGCTTTTCAAGCGTAAAATCCGGATGTCCGAACGCGTTGTCGGGCAGCATCAGAAAAATATCTTTGATGTTTGTTTTCCTGTTGGTCGGTTTGTTGTTCTGCGCTGCCATGCCGACCACGGATAAGAAACATAACAAGATACACAGTATTTGTTTCATCTGTTTTTAATGTTTAAAGCATGAATGGATACGGGGAGAATTGTCGTTACGTTACCTCTCCTCTCCGATACCTATTTATTCGATATATTCCCATTTGTATTCGTTCTGCGGAGTCGCTTTTCGTACTTGAATATCGACTTGTACTTTTTGATGCGCCATCAGCGTAAGTCCGTTAAACAAATATTCCCGACTTTTCTTCTTGGCTTCCTCCAAATCGGCGTTTTGCAACTCGGAAGGCACGTGATTACGATTCTCCCACACGGCCTTTTCTTCGTTCCAAGAGACTTGAGGCAAAGCGTCGTCGTATCGATAGAAAGAGAATTGATGATCGTTTTCGATTACGATTCCATAGTCTGCAAACGATTCTACTCCGAGCAACTTTTCGCCTGTAGTCAGATCGTATACCCACAGCATGCGTATGGTTCCCGTGCCTTCGCTGGCCAGTATTGCATTGCCAACGACGTTCTCGAAAGCAAGAACCGTACCTTCGATCTTAAACTGTTTGTATGACGCGTTTTTAGGCTGCATGTTGAGGGTGTTATACATACCTCCGTCCGTATTGACGATTCCCCCTTCGACAATGCGAACCTTGTCGTCTTCAAATACAATTTCCTCTCCGGGTTTGAGTGCAGGCAGTTTCAGGATTTGTTCGACCGATGTTACCTGCGTACTGTCGGTCGCACCATCCGATGTCGTTGCCCCCGTGTTTTTACAACTTATCAGCAAGACGGCCCATACCACCATGCCCCAATTAAACATTCGCTGTTTCATTTTTCTTTTCATATTGAAAGATAAGAGTCGGGGAGGTAGCGAATGTTTTTTATGATACTGAGCTTTTATTCGCTATCCTCCCCCCGGCCCCGATTTATCCGATTATTTCTTCTCCGGTGTTTGCGCTCCGTAATCTTTCACGGCGCCAAATAAATTACGCGCTTTCTCCCACGGGTATTTATTGGCAAACATGCTGACGCGCGTCGTACTCGTACCTTGCTGGTTAAGTCCGAGAAAACGGTTCAACTGGTTGGCCGACGAGTTGGCGTCGTAGTTCTCGGAGGTCGATATTTTCAATTCGGTGAAACCTTTCAGGTAGGGAGCATCTATGGCCGAAATGAACGACTGGTCAAACGGCATTTCTTTATTCCCTTCGTATTTCGGTCCGATTTCTTCGGCTTCTTCGATACGGGATGCCGGCACATTGATTGGTGCGGAACTGTCGCAGATTTCAAGGTCGTACTTGTTCCCCAGAAAATAATTGTTATACAAATTGCTTTGCTTCAATTTCTCGTATTCTTTTTTGTTTTCGTATCGGCAACGTTCCACTCCGCACCGCGCATTGAACGCAAAGATGTTGTTATACACGTTGATGGTACGGATACCGTTCATAAAACGGAAACCCTGTCCCATCGTTTCAAACTCTTTGGTGATCGGCCACGAAAACAGTACGGTGTTATGATGGAAATCGAGCGATATTTCGTTTTCTCTGCCGGATGCCAGCGTTCCCCATATTTCGCAGGCGGCATAACGGTTGGCCACAAACACGTTATTGCAGACTTCGATATGCCCGGTTCCCATGCCTCCTTGCAGCCCAAAGTTACGGCAGTTCACAAACACACAGTTCGTTATTTTTACTTTCCCTTCGACGGTCAGATGCAACGCACGCCAATCGACTTTCGATATTCCCACGGAATTTCCGGCTTGCGCATCGGGGTGAATCAACATGCCGGTAAGTACTTCTTTGTTGGGAGTGCCGGTTCTGGGGTCATTCACATCGGGTTTGTAGTATTGGATAAACTCCCCGCCATCAAACGTGAATCCGTCGACTACAACTTCGCCGGCCGGACGTTTATCACCGTAAGCCCGACGGGCTGTGATATGGAACAGGGCCGAACCGATGCTGCGCGGCGATTTTTCGTTGGGCTGAATTTTAGTAATGTATTTGACCGGGTCACGTTCTGAAAAATCCAACGAATAGCCTCCGTAAAATTTCAGGAACTTCCCGTTATCGGCACCGTTCCCGAACCGGCCGCATTCAATATAGCCTCTGTCCATATTGCCCAGATAATTGCCTTCGGCGACCAGAATGGTAGCCCCTTCTTCGGCGAGGTCGATGGCTTTTTGCAGATCTTTCAAAGGCGTATCTTTACTGAGTCCGTCGGCACGTACACTGCCGTTGGGACTTACATAGTAGGTTTTACCTGACGAGACGGCAGCTTGTACCGTTATGCCATTCTCTCCTACTCTGTCGGCAGTTCTGCCGGCATCTCCGTTTCTTCCCTCACGGTCCAAAACCCGTGCTTGAGTCGGTACAGCTATTCCCAACAAAAGCACCACTGCAAAATAATTCATGTTTTTCTTCATCTTGATTGTTTTTTAAAAAGGTTTTTTATTTTCTTATTATAATGCGTTTGCATGAACAGTAGATCATGATAGATTCGTTATTTATTGTATTCACGCATCAACGGATCGTTCGACTTAAGTTGTGCGTCGTATATCTTTTCGTAAATAGCGTATCGATCTTTGTAATTCTTCTCGGCCAGCGCTATTTTGATCAAACTCGTTGTCGGACTGTTGGGAAAAGCTTTACCGAAACGCATCCATTCGGCTTTCAGATCGGGATCGAGTTTCCCTGTTTCGTCAGCGATAGACGTATTATCCGTCCCCGTTATGTAAACGTTTTGGAGAAATTGATAATCTTCCGCAAGCACTTTGAAAAAGCCGATATGATCGGGATATTTATTCGCGTATGCTTCGCATCGGGCGATCAGGTCTCCCAATTCTCGCCAGGTAACGATTAACCCCGCATCGGCAACCACATTTTCAGCGTCTCTCAGTAATTGCCAATATTCCTGATAGGATGCCGGCAATTGTTTGAGATAGTTTTCGAAAAGAGCCGCACTCGGTGCAATCGAAACGATTCCTTCGCCCATTTCCTTAAATTCCAAACCGACCTCCCTATAAGACCTTTCCTTTTGTTTAATGGAATCGTGCGGTTCGATGTGATCTCCATTTTCATTCATCCGATATTCATAATAATGTTCCAGATAACCGAATTCCTTTTCGTTAAGATTTTCCAGTTCCACATATAAAAACGTAGTGAAATCATTGAAAAGGCCTGTTTTTTCATCATCCGTGGCATGTTTGAATTTCAGGTCGGTAATCTGTCGGTGTAGACCGATACGTTCCAACTCATTATCCGAAGCAATCAGTTTTTTTTCGAGACTATCTATAAGCATCGTCTCTTGAGTGACGATGCTTTCGGTATTTTCTCCCGATTGTCCAGACGAGATCATGTTCTTGCAGGAAGTCCATAGAAACGCTCCTGCCAATAAATAAATCATTGTTTTCATTGTCTTTTTCTCCTTATTTTACAGGCTGTTTAACATCGAAACTCTTTACGCCGACGATAAGATCAATCGGCTTGTTTTCTTCGGGATCTGTGATATAAAGTACCTTGACTCCGACATTTTCGTGTTCGCTCTCTTCGTCGTTAGCAAAGACCAGTTGGTTACCGGCCCATTGCAGAGGGAAGTATTGTGCTGCGCCGTCTTCACTCAGCCTTTGCTGGTGTTTACCGTCTGCGTCAGCGATGCACAGCGGACCATGTGCCAAATCGCCAAACGAATTAATCGCCACAAAAGCGACTTTTGATCCGTCAGGTGAAACGGTCTGTTTGAAATAATCGACTTCGGTTGAGCCATAATCGTCTCCCATCGCTTTCAGGTTCAATTGATCGGTCAGGCAGATACGGTTACCGTTGTGCAGGTAAATCATGTGTTCGTTTTCCGTTTCGAAACGGTCGTCCGATTCCTGATAGAGCGCGCCGAAGCGCTTGCTAGCCTCCTCAGAATCACTCGTCGTTGTCAGAGTATTGTCTGCGATCGTATAAATGTTATACGTCCCAAAGTTATATCCATCCCAACTGAAATCACTGCGGATAAGTAGTTTTCCATCCTGATATTCCATCAGACTATTATCTCCGTACGTTTCAGTTATACATTTCTCTTTCGGGATATTCAGGTTCAAAAGGTCTTCGAGTTGTACTCCGGCATCGGAGAATACGACTTTGCGAAGCCACAACACACCATCTCGCACTACGGTATAATACATGGAATGCCCGTCGGGATCGAATTTGAGATTAAAAATCTCTTCGGTTTCTTCGGTGAAAGGCACCCGGTCATCCGCTTCAACGTTGTAAAAATAGACTTGACCGTCTTTCTGATATGCCACGATATGAGCATTCGCAAAGCTATCATACTGATGTTTTTTTATAACTCGCAAGTTTTCCGATGTTTCGGCCTGATTACTTTTAGCCGGATTGCATGCCGTCAAGAAGCATAAGATCGTTAAAAAGACGGTTTGTATACATGTTGTTTTCATTGTCTCTTCTGTATGTATTTCTGTTTTTATTCTCTTATTATTAGTCTGCGAATTGTTGTAAGGAACTTTTAAAAGCGACATATTTCTTTTTGTAGCGATCGTACGCTTTCCGATTCTTATACTTGATCCCGACAACCCACACCGTATTTTCGATTTCGTTGCGAGTCTCCTGATAGCTGCGTATGTAGCTACCGTCTTTAGCGCCGATTGTCCAATAGGTAACGGTCTGGTTATCGGACTTTTTAACCTGTCTATCTCCTTCTTTTTCATTCGGCCGAAGGGCAATATCGGTTGGTTCGCCTCCCCATTGAGGCGAGAAGATATAAAATTCGACTTCTCCGTCGGGAGAGGTGAAGAACGCGCTGTCGAACTGATCATCCTCGGCACTTCCGGATCCCATCGATCCTTGGGCGGTGAAGTCAGACGGATACTTCACTTCAAACCATGCTCCCCTATAAGTTTGGTCTTGTGCCGACAAATGCAAGAAGAATATCGCGGCAACGACTGCACATAAAATTTTTCTTATCATTTTTTTCGGTTATGATGTATGTTTTCGGAGATAAAATTAATCTAATCCTTTAAACGGATGATCAAATGCTATCTCTCGTACACGCACATAGATACTGGAACACTCGCTTACGATAAAATATTTGCCTTCGCTCGATTCTTTCGGGTCTTTGGTCTTTACCAAAGCGACCGGATCGGGTCTTTCTTTTCCTTTTGTCAGCACTAAAAGTTTGACGATAGGAGCCTGATAATCGTTTGAATAGCCATATCCCCGTCCTTTGTCTACGATCACTTCTACCGTATAGGGTTTGGTCGGGCTGTAACCATTTTCGGAGGTAGCCCCTTTCAGATAAGCCGCCATCTGGTAAGGACGTGAAGAATTATCATTGTTGAACAAAAGTCTCAGCTGTCTGACCGCGCTGCTTTTTTCACCTGAATTCGTATTCGTACTGTTCAGATTAATGCATTCCATCCCTATCTTTTGATTACGGCGAAACATTTCATAGGCCATGATCTGCAAGGCCACGGCTCCATGGGGTTCCTTACCGATTTTCTCACGCACTTCCTTGAACTCTTGGACCGTAGCCGGAAAGCGGTTAAACGTAACCGAACCTTTTTGCCCTTCAACCAACTTCTGATGATCGATCGTACCCTCTATCTTCACATCGATATCGGGCAGATTCTTCGGTTTCTCCCCTCCCTGCTCATTTTTATCACATGCTCCTAATGAGAGCAACATAACGCTTGCTACCGCAAGCATCCATCCATTAAACTGGTTTAATACATTTCGTTTCATTTCTTTATAGTTATTTTAGTTATACCTCTATCGCAATACATAATCGTGTATCATATTGTTTGATTATTTTTTTCGGTTTCAGCGGACTCCACTGGAGCAAATTCAGAAGTCGAAAAAGAAGAAGGCAACGGCCGCCCACTCTTTTTTCACTCCCGATGCTTTGCCGATGCTGGCATTGTTGCTGTTACGTACCGTACCGTCAGTATCGATCTTACCAAGATACTTGTTACTGCGGTCACGCACGGTGCCATCGGAATTGATTCGTCCGATTTCCGCATGACTGCGATCGCGTACGATGCCGTCGGAAGAGATTATACCGATTTGCCTGTTACTTCGGTCACAAATCGTACCGTCGGATTTGATTCTCCCTACTTCTGCATGGCTTCGATTGCGGATTGTCCCATCGGAGCTGATGCTTCCGATCTGTTGATTATTATTACCACGCAGCGCCTGTGCGCCGGTTTGCTGCGGCATTGCAACCCATGCCATCAAGCATGCCGCAAGAATAGACATCTTTTTTCTCATCGTCGATTTATTTTATCAGTTATTCATAAATATTCTTTCTCCCGGTCAGAAGCGTGTCGACACACCACCGCCGTCGCTATGGCCTCCTCCCCACGAGCCCTCATCGTCATTGTCGCGATTTCTTCCATTGCTCCTCATCGTTTGAATCACATTCTGTGTCAACATAGCAAATTCACTTACATCATCATATACCTTTTCTTTCATCCGGAAGCCACATTTTTTACAGACGAAGCTCCAATGTTGTGTTCTCAACTTTTTGTTTCCGACCGTTTCAAACTCTACATGAAACTCTTTCCGGATATTCTTGAATGCTCCCACCGCACGACACGACGGACACGGCACACTACAGGTCAAACGACGGCGAAACAGCAGTTTGAACAACACGAATAAAGGCAGTAAAATAAGCCCCGGGAAGCAACAGATCGCGATAATCCCTATCACATAGAACGATGTCTTGCGGGAAACGACACTTCGTCCTATCCTGCCGCTACGGGCAAACTTAAATTCGTCGCACGAGATAGCGAAAAACAAGATGGCCGATACGACAATGGCCAATATCACAAGAATACCCTTGATTCCCTCGTCCCCCTCGTCCGTGTTTTTCTCCTTCATGGTAGAGAGGGCATTGTTCTTCGGTCGGTTACTCATAACGCGTCGCACTTCCTTCACGCCCGCGAGCAATCTTTCTCCAAAAGCCTGCTTACGAAAGAGTGGAATCATATGATGAATCTGAATCTCTTTACATACAGCGTCGGTCAATTCATTTTCAAGTCCAGCCCCTGTTTCGGGCTTCCCATGGCGCAGCTGTACGTTGAGTACGTCACCCGTGCGGTAGCGTTTTTGTGCGACCGATGGACTGATGACACCCCAAAGCAGTATTGTCAGCATTCCTACCTTTATATATAACAGTCTATCTGTTCGCCCCTTTTTATTTATCATGTCTTTATCGATAATCAGCTCAATAATAAATCATTTCAACAATCATTCCGACACAAACATTTATCACGCGGGACAAAGGTCGGAAGAAAAATAAATCTGGTCAATGAGTAAATTACTCAATTTTGAACAATACGCTATTTTCAGAGGCTTTTTTTCATTTCGAAAAAATACCGTATTCGTTTTTTGTACCTATATTTACGCCATATTTGAATAGATGGTATGAAAAAAATGTATCAATGGATATACGGGGTATTCCTTGCAGGGATAGGAATGGGCGGTTGCGAATTTCAGTCTGTAGAAACAGTCGATCTGTTTACGACAACGTCCGACCGTACGAAAGAATTTGCTTATGAAATCATTTCGTTTCATGAAGAAGGCTTGAAAGATACCGATCTCCTCATTACGCTCGATACGGCGGTGCGTTATCAGACGATGGACGGTTTCGGAGCAGCCATTACAGGTTCGACAGCCTATAACCTGATGCGGATGACACCGGAAAACCGTTCGGCTTTTCTATACGAAACGTTCTCTCCCGACAGGATGGGATTCAGCTATGTACGCATTTCAATCGGCTGCTCCGATTTTTCGCTGAGCGAATATACGTGTTGCGATAAGAAAGGCATTGAACACTTTTCACTGACGGCCGAAGAAACAATGTACGTCATCCCTGTCCTAAAAGAAATTCTGCGAATCAATCCGTCATTAAAAGTGATGGGATCGCCGTGGACTTGTCCGACTTGGATGAAAATCTCCGACCTGAAAACAAAGCTCTCTTTCCGTTCATGGACCGGCGGACACCTCAGTCCGCTTTATTACGGGGATTATGCCACGTATTTCGTAAAATGGATACAGGCATTTGAGAAAGAAGGTATTCCGATCTATGCCATCACCCCTCAGAATGAACCGCTGAATCGAGGAAACTCGGCTTCTCTGTATATGGGATGGCGTGAACAGCTGGCATTCATAAAAACAGCGCTCGGTCCGAAACTCCAAACTGCCGGACTGAAAACGAAAATCTATGCTTTCGATCATAATTACGATTACGATCGAATGGAAGATCAGCAGGATTATCCGCTTCACCTTTACGCCGATACCGAGGCGTCGTCCTACATCGCCGGAGCAGCTTATCACCATTATTCGGGCGATAAAAGCGAACTGAACCGTATTCACACGGCTTATCCCCATAAGGAACTGATGTTTACCGAGGCCTCCATTGGCGCCTGGAACGACGGGCAGAATTTTAGGATGCGTCTGCTCGAAGATATGCGCGAAATCGGATTGGGAACAGTGAATAACCACTGCAAGGGAGTCATCGTCTGGAATCTGATGCTCGACAGCAGACAGGGACCTAAACGTGAAGGAGGCTGCCAAAACTGTTATGGAGCTGTTGATATCGATACAACGGATTATAAAACAATCACTCGCAATTCACATTACTTCGTGATCGCACATTTGGCGTCGGTCGTGAAGCCCGGAGCCGTGCGTATCGGAATCGAGGGCAAATTACCGGAAGGGGTTACAGGCAGTGCTTTTATGAATCCAAACGGTAGCTATGCCTTCGTCGTAATGAATGAATCTTCAACCCCCTGTACATTCTTCATGAGCGAAAGTGAGCGTTTGATCCAGTGTCATCTACCGGGCCGTTCAATAGTGTCCTACCGATGGAACGATAAACCATAAACAACTAAATATAAGATGAAACGAAAATGGATAACAGGTCTTTTGACCGCATGTATGGTACTGAGTGTCGCGACAGCACAAGTGCGAACAAAGACAGTCTTAGAGAAAAATTGGCGATTTACACGAACGGACGATGCTCGATCGGCCGAACCGGATTTTGACGACAGCCGATGGCAGCGAGTGACGGTACCGCACGACTGGGCAATTTACGGCCCGTTCAGCGTCCATCACGATAAGCAGGAAGTAGCTATTACGCAGGATGGTCAGAAAGAAGCGATGGAACATGCCGGACGGACGGGAGGATTGCCTTTCGTCGGGGTCGGCTGGTATCGTACAACGTTTCAACTGCCGGCATCCGCAAAGGAACAGCGTGTCATTCTTCTCTTCGACGGTGCGATGAGCAACGCACACATTTATGTAAACGGTTATGAAGTCGGATACTGGCCTTACGGATATAACTCATTTTATTTCGATGTAACAGACAATATCAATCGTGAGGGCGACAATACGCTGGCTGTACGGCTCGAAAACAAGCCGGAGTCTTCACGGTGGTACCCGGGCGCAGGCCTTTACCGCCATGTACACCTGATCACCATGGACGATGTGCATCTTCCGCTATGGAGCACACAGATCATGACCCCCGTCGTGCGTAAACAAAATGCGAAAGTCGTATTCCGTACACAGATGACTTATCCTGCCGCAACACGTGGCGAGCTACGACTGGAAACGGAAATCCGTACGCCCGACGGACGGGAACTCGGGACCATTTCGTCAAAAATCGACACGTCTCTGCTGGCAGAGGGCTATACAGAGACCTCGCTGTGGATCCATGATCCGTTGCTCTGGACACCCGAAACACCATCGCTCTACACGGCAGTGACAAGGCTCTACCTGGATAATGCATTGAAAGACGAACAGACCGACCGATTCGGCATCCGTTCTCTTGAGATCCGTCCGAACGACGGCTTTTACCTGAACGGAGTGAAAACATACTTTCGAGGCGTATGCAACCATCACGATTTGGGACCATTGGGAGCAGCAGTCAACGACGCAGCGATCCGCCGACAGATACGTATCCTCAAAGACATGGGCTGTAATGCCATTCGTACATCGCACAATATGCCGGCACCCGAACTGATCGAAGCCTGCGACGAGATGGGGATGATGGTTATGGCTGAAAGTTTCGACGAATGGAAGACACCCAAGTGCCGTAACGGATACAACCTTTTCTACGACGGATGGATGGAAAAAGATTTGGTAAATCTTGTGCGCCGTTACCGTAACCATCCGAGCGTCGTTATGTGGTGTGTCGGCAACGAGGTACCTGATCAGGTAGCGCCCGGAGGCGTTTATCTTGCCCGCATGATGCAAGACATCTGTCATCGTGAAGACCCTACCCGCACGGTAACAGCGGGGATGGATCAGGGATCGGCCATCATCAATAATAATTTTGCCGCTACGTTCGATGTCGCAGGTATGAATTATCGCTTGAAGGCTTACGATGAAGCCTACGAAAAACTTCCGCAGCAAATCATTCTGGGCAGTGAGACGGCGTCGACCGTCAGCTCGCGCGGCGTCTATAAATTTCCGGTCGAGCGCAAAGCGATGGCACGTTACGAAGATCATCAGAGCAGCAGTTACGATGTGGAGCATTGCAACTGGTCGAGCCTCCCGGAAGATGACTTTATACAGCATGAAGATCGTCCCTACTGCATCGGCGAATTTGTATGGACCGGATTCGATTACCTCGGCGAACCGACCCCTTACTACAGCGACTGGCCTAACCACAGTTCCCTGTTCGGGATCATCGATTTGGCCGGTATTCCCAAAGACCGTTACTACCTCTATCGCAGTCACTGGAACAAGAAAGAGGAAACGTTGCATATCCTTCCGCACTGGACATGGCCGGGACGTGAAGGGGAAACAACTCCGGTTTTTATTTACACGAACTATCCGTCGGCCGAGTTGTTTATCAACGGAATCAGTCAGGGTAAACGATCGAAAGACATGACCGTAACGCAGGAGAACAGCAATACTCCGGAAGATGCGGCTTCGTTCACTCGCCAGAAGCGCTATCGGCTGATGTGGATGGATACGAAATACGAGCCGGGTACTGTGAAAGTAGTAGCTTATGACAGCAATGGCAAGGCCGTTGCCGAAAAAGAAATGCACACGGCCGGCGCTCCATATCGGATCGAACTCTCGGCCGACCGTACTTCGTTGAAAGCCGACGGCAAAGACCTCTCATTCATTACGGTCAAGATCGTAGATAAAGATGGTAACGTGTGCCCCGAAGCAGACAAAATAATTCGTTTTAAGGTGAAAGGTGCAGGCACCTACCGTGCGGCAGCAAATGGCGATGTAACCTGCTTGCAACCGTTTCATCTGCCGGAAATGCCCCTTTTCAAAGGCATGTTAACAGCCATCGTGCAGTCGGGAGAGAAAGCGGGAACGATTACTTTCGAAGCATCGGCCAAAGGGATAAAAGGTGCCGTATTACGTTTGGAAAGTCATCCGAGCGAATAACGCAACTGATCCATCAGTAAAGGCATTTCCGACGGTTTGATACCGGCGCGTATCAGGTCGGGAATGTCTTCCTTTAATAATTCCTGAAACGCCTTGAAATTGCCGGCGGCATACACAGACTGTTTATACAGTTCGAGAGCGCCTTTCATGTTCTGCACTGCCCATTCCGTATGGCCGGCATTGAGGAAATCCTGTGCCTGAGGTTCATCTTCCAACACTTTTCGGTAGTAATTACGCGCCTGATCATATTTCCCGCTCAAGAATGAGCACCATGCGATCGCTCGCTGCGCTTTCCTGTTATCCGGACTAAGATAATCTACTTTAAAATAATATCTGAGTGCCTCCTTATAATCTTTCTGCTCTGAGTAACAATGCCCGATATTCATCAGGACAGAGAGGTTATCGGGACTGATCGTATCGTAACGCAAAAAGAACTTCAAAGCTTCTTCAGGTTGTTTCAACGTTCGATAACACCCTGCAATACGCCGGAGCAACCATGGACTTTCGGGGTTCAGCATTTCCGAGCGCAGATAATCGCGCAAGGCACCTTCCATATCACCGGCCATTTGTCGGCAATATCCGGATTTCTGATACAACACTTCATCTCCCGTACCTTCTTCGATCAGGCGACGGTAAATCGTCAGAGCATCTTCAAAATACCCTTTTCTGAGATAAAACTCGGCAATCTGCAATAACGTTTCCGTATCCGAAATATACGGTTTCAGCATAGTTAAGTGATGAAAGTCAAGTTTTTCGTTAAAGATATCATCAAAGTCGGCATGCCGAGGATACAACTTATAGAAACGGTAAAGACTCTGGATATACAAACCGATGACATTTTCGGCTTTCGTCTGTCGATTTTTCAGTTCCTGCGCCTGCTGTGCGTTTATCTGATTAATCTGGACATCAAGTTGATGGAGAATCATTTTCCGATGTGTTTCGGGAATCTGCTCCAGACTGAAGTAAAGCGAATACTTATCGGAATCGCACATAAACGATGCCTGTAGTAAAGTATCAATCGTTGTAATACCGATATCGGCTTTGGATTTAAGTGTAGAGTGATCGATTGAAAAAGGCAGGAACCAGTTTCCGACTTCCCGAAAGAATGAAAAATGCTTGAGGTGAATGAATGTTGAATGCATTACGTCAGCTCCTTCTTCCTGCATTTCGTTATATTCTTCGAGCCACTTCGTGAGCTTGTCGCTTTTCCATTCCGGATTCATCTCATCGTTGGAAAGCTCAGCAATGAGATCAGACCATGAAACTCCCAGATTGATTTGGGGGCGCAGTCTCATCATCTCCGGAATGATTTCTTCTTGCAGTTTATGTGATATCTTCTCCGTTTCACGGGCAAGGATGAAGCGAAGAATGATGGTCAACAAGAGTCGTTTGAAATCAGGTGATTCGGCCAACAATCCGAGTTGACGTTCAATCTCCGGATAAAACGCCGTGCGCCGGCGATACGTGTACAACGTCAGGATAATGGCAATCAGTGCACGAATACGAATCGTTTCATCAGACACGGGGGAAGCCGCATCGAAAAGCAACAGTAACTTCTCCTTGTCGAATGTCTGTTGCAGACCAAGCAGGAGCGCCGAAACGATCTGACTTCTGGCTGCCGACGGGTAGTGAGGATCGGCCAATGCTTCCCGAACAGCAACAACCGTCTCCTGCGAGAGAAAAGTGGTTGTCCAGAGATATCCGAACAACCGATTTACGGACGCTTCGTAGGGTTCCGTTTCTTCGGCCTCGGCATAGAGTGGAATTTGTTTAAGCAGAGTGCCGGTCTCAACCGGATCAAATGTCAGAGTACGACGGGCGGCATAACACGTTTCAGGAGAAATATCTGCCAAAAGTTCATGTCGCAGTCGATCTGTCAGCTCGTATGTTTGCGTCCGAATCCCTGCATAAATCTGTTCCTGCATAGGGTCTCCCGAACCTTCTATATAATAACGAAGCATATATTGATACGTCTCCTGTAATTTGTCGAGTCTGTTTTGATACGTATAGGTTTGTGAACCGGCAATCAACCCTTGAAGCGTATCAAAGGCTGTTTTAAGCGCCCCCCGGTCGAGCGCCTCCGTCGTACGTGTACAAGCAGTCTGTATTTCTTGAATTGTCATCTGTTATCCGAAAGAACAAAAGCCATGCCAAAGGTATGAAATTTTTCTGAAATTCGTATCTTTGCCGGCAAAACAGAAATTTGACATAATGAATCATATCCGCAATTTTTGCATCATCGCCCATATCGACCATGGGAAAAGCACTCTGGCCGACCGCCTGCTCGAATACACGAAGACCGTAGCTGCAAAAGACATGCAGTCGCAAGTGCTCGACAATATGGATTTAGAGCGCGAGCGAGGCATTACGATCAAAAGCCACGCGATACAGATGGAATACGAATATAAGGGAGAGAAATTTGTATTGAACCTGATCGATACCCCGGGACACGTTGATTTCTCGTACGAAGTATCCCGTTCGATCGCAGCTTGCGAAGGCGCTCTGCTCATCGTCGATGCAGCCCAGGGGATTCAAGCGCAAACGATCTCAAACTTGTATATGGCCATTGAGAACGATCTCGAAATTATTCCCGTGATCAATAAAATAGACCTCCCGAGTGCGATGCCTGAAGAAATCGAAGATCAGATCGTCGAACTGATCGGCTGTCCGAGGGATTCGATTCTTCGCGCCAGCGGCAAAACAGGGGAGGGTGTATATGATATCCTTAACGCCATTGTGGAGCGTGTGCCTGCTCCTTCGGGTGATCCGGAAGCTCCGCTTCAGTGTCTGATTTTTGACTCGGTGTTCAACTCGTTTCGCGGAATCATCGCCTATTTCAAGGTAGTAAACGGTACGCTCCGTCAGGGTGACCATGTGAAGTTCATTGCTACCGGCAAAGAATATGATGCTGACGAAGTAGGTGTACTGAAGCTCGAAATGAGCCCCCGCAAAGAAGTACGCACAGGCGATGTGGGATACATTATCTCCGGTATCAAAACGTCGAAAGAGGTAAAGGTTGGAGATACGATTACGCATGTCAAACGGCCTGCCTCTGAAGCCATCGCCGGATTCGAGGAGGTGAAACCGATGGTCTTTGCTGGTGTGTATCCGATTGCTCCCGAAGATTTTGAGAACCTGCGCACCTCACTCGAAAAATTACAATTAAATGATGCTTCTCTGACATTTCAACCTGAAAGTTCGGTGGCGCTGGGTTTCGGATTCCGATGCGGATTCCTCGGACTGCTGCACATGGAAATCATTCAGGAGCGTTTAGATCGCGAGTTCGACATGGATGTAATTACGACCGTTCCGAACGTATCGTACAAAGTGTACGATAAAAAAGGACTCTGTACCGAAGTACATAACCCCGGCGGCTTGCCCGATCCCACCCAGATCGACCATATCGAGGAACCGTTTATCCGGGCTTCCATCATCACACAAACGACGTATATCGGACCGATTATGACACTCTGCCTTGGTAAGCGCGGTATTCTCATCAAACAGGATTACATTACCGGTAACCGAATCGAGCTTTTCTACGACCTCCCGCTGGGCGAGATCGTGATCGACTTTTACGACAAATTGAAGAGCGTTTCGAAAGGATATGCGTCGTTCGACTACCATCTGCACGATTACCGGCCGGGCAAACTCGTCAAACTCGATATTTTGCTTAACGGTGAGCCGGTCGATGCCCTTTCTACTCTCACGCACTTCGACAACAGCGTTACCTTCGGCCGGCGCATGTGCGAAAAACTTAAGGAACTCATTCCGCGACAGCAATTCGACATCGCCATACAAGCCGCCATCGGTGCGAAGATTGTTGCACGCGAAACGGTGAAGTGCCTTAGAAAAGACGTAACGGCCAAATGTTATGGTGGCGACGTTAGTAGAAAGCGTAAGCTGCTTGAGAAACAGAAGAAAGGAAAGAAACGTATGAAGCAGATTGGAAACGTGGAAGTTCCGCAAAAGGCATTCTTGGCCGTGCTGAAACTCGACTAAACCGCTGCAAGAGAGAAGAAAGGAGTGGAGACATGAAAGAACTCAACAACACAACACGCGACATCGCTCGCGAATTGGCGCGAAAGTATAGCACCATGACACACGACGAACTCGACATTTTAGAGAGCGTCTTGGTGCCAATGAAGTTTGCTAAGGGGGAAATCATTCTCAAAGAAGGTGACGTTTGCGAACATATATATTATGTGGAGCGTGGCCTTACTCGCCAATTCTACTTTAAGAATGGCAAGGAACTTACCGAACATATCGGGGTGGAACACACTATCGTGATGTGCATAGAAAGGCTCTTTAAGGAGAAACCCACTTACTTACAACTGGAAGCACTCGAACCTACGCTCATCTATGCCATGCCTAAACATAGGTTGGAAGAGGTGGCCTTGCACAACGTTAACATTCAGATATTGTACAGAAAGATATTGGAGGAGAGTCTCATTATCTCGCAAGTGCATGCCGACATGTTGCGTTTTGAAACGGCACAAGACCGCTATCTGAAACTTTGTAAACAGTCGCCACAAGTTGTTTTGCGTGCGCCGTTGGTGTATGTGGCCA
>ERZ772967.396-NODE-396-length-36111-cov-32.398103_pt1 | contig 36111 bp, 30 predicted proteins | sample MGYA00511677_ERZ772967 | MGnify/ENA primary metagenome ERZ772967 (study PRJEB29015, sample SAMEA2737931) | human oral metagenome | biome: human oral; feature: human-associated habitat; material: dental | place: China | collected 2146 ...
CCCTCCGTGTAGGGGCTGGCGTAGAGCTATGCGTGTATTCCCCGCATGTGCGGGGCTGATCCGCCCCTCGCCAAACTGCCCCCCCCTCCCACCGGGTATTCCCCGCATGTGCGGGGCTGATCCTCCTGAATAACTCGGCCTGGCGTTCCGGGCGGGGTATTCCCCGCATGTGCGGGGCTGATCCGACACGTTCGACCTGTGGATCACAACCCTCTAAGTATTCCCCGCATGTGCGGGGCTGATCCGATGCACTCGGGATCAAATCCCCGTCCAGGGTGGTATTCCCCGCATGTGCGGGGCTGATCCACCCCCGAATATACTCGCAGGCTGGCCGAGAAGGTATTCCCCGCATGTGCGGGGCTGATCCCTCATTCACGCCATCGTCGAGGTCTCGTCAAGCGTATTCCCCGCATGTGCGGGGCTGATCCGTGGCTCAGCTGCGCTACACCGCCGCCCGCCAGGTATTCCCCGCATGTGCGGGGCTGATCCGCAGTCAAAAAAGCCGAAGGGAATTACTAATGGGTATTCCCCGCATGTGCGGGGCTGATCCCGCGAATCCCGCGGTCGTTGATCCGCTGGTCCAGTATTCCCCGCATGTGCGGGGCTGATCCTAACACACCGGTGCCGGTCCCGTGAGGCCGGCAGTATTCCCCGCATGTGCGGGGCTGATCCTGGCAGATCATGGGCTCCTACAAGCTGGTCAAGGTATTCCCCGCATGTGCGGGGCTGATCCCACCATCTGTGCTATACAAGTGCCGCTTTACTAGTATTCCCCGCATGTGCGGGGCTGATCCGCCAGGCTCCCGCTTTTGTCACGAGATCGGCTTGTATTCCCCGCATGTGCGGGGCTGATCCGTGCCCCCTCCCGTGGCTGGGAGGGGGCACTTGGTATTCCCCGCATGTGCGGGGCTGATCCCTGCCCCCCTCCCACCACCGGGAGGGGGGCAGTGTATTCCCCGCATGTGCGGGGCTGATCCCAAATCCCGGGCGACACAAAAGAAACCGCCACCGTATTCCCCGCATGTGCGGGGCTGATCCCTCGAATCCCGAGTACAGACGGCCGTGTCACAGGTATTCCCCGCATGTGCGGGGCTGATCCACGCGACACACACGCCGGAGCCGACCAGGGACTGTATTCCCCGCATGTGCGGGGCTGATCCCCCTGACTACGGCAGTCAGCAGATCCAGCACCTTGTATTCCCCGCATGTGCGGGGCTGATCCCACATGGCAAGCCTCGGAATCCCGCCGTCGCGGGTATTCCCCGCATGTGCGGGGCTGATCCTTATAGCCCACGCCTTTCCAGCCGTTATTTTTGGTATTCCCCGCATGTGCGGGGCTGATCCCCGCAGCATCCTCCGCGAGGAGCCCCCCTCTGGGTATTCCCCGCATGTGCGGGGCTGATCCCCCGACGCCATCACAGACGTTGACCCCGCGTGAGTATTCCCCGCATGTGCGGGGCTGATCCGTGGCAAAAATCGCAAAAACGCGCGGGATTAAAGTATTCCCCGCATGTGCGGGGCTGATCCCGTACCCCGTATGATCCGCCGGCCCTTATTGTTGTATTCCCCGCATGTGCGGGGCTGATCCCTCGGCCGTCGCAGCGGCCGAGGAAATCGTCGAGTATTCCCCGCATGTGCGGGGCTGATCCCGGCTGGTCGATGGCCTGGTAGGCCTCGTCGAGGTATTCCCCGCATGTGCGGGGCTGATCCAAAATGAGGCGTTTCTACCGCCGCCGCCCGACCGTATTCCCCGCATGTGCGGGGCTGATCCCGCCGCGCCGGGAAAACAGCCGCCCTCGCCGCGGTATTCCCCGCATGTGCGGGGCTGATCCGTCCTCGCCGAAAAATCCTCGCCGCGGTTCATCGTATTCCCCGCATGTGCGGGGCTGATCCCCACAGAAAGGAAAACCCGAAAATGACTCCCGAGTATTCCCCGCATGTGCGGGGCTGATCCTGGGTCATTTTCGCTGTTCCCGGATCCTGTCAGGTATTCCCCGCATGTGCGGGGCTGATCCGTCGAAACCCCGGATGGCTGGTCACCGACCGAGGTATTCCCCGCATGTGCGGGGCTGATCCTTGCGGCCGGACCTTGTTTTCTGACAGGGCCTGGTATTCCCCGCATGTGCGGGGCTGATCCCAACTAAACAGGGAGGCGGTGTTGACCCCGCGTGAGTATTCCCCGCATGTGCGGGGCTGATCCCTGGTCACTCGTATCATGCTACTTGCTCCCACCGTATTCCCCGCATGTGCGGGGCTGATCCGTGAGGCCAACAGGTGACCCCGCGGATTCCCGCGTATTCCCCGCATGTGCGGGGCTGATCCCTCCACCCGGGGGCCTTCCCTTGTTGGCGGGACGTATTCCCCGCATGTGCGGGGCTGATCCGTCGCCGCCGCTGCAACCACCTTCGCCACAGGCGTATTCCCCGCATGTGCGGGGCTGATCCCGCCCCGTGCGCGTCAGCGGTCTGTTTCATGATGTATTCCCCGCATGTGCGGGGCTGATCCGTTTGATTGGCCTGGGCCCTCCGTAGTCGAAGTGTATTCCCCGCATGTGCGGGGCTGATCCGTACTGCAGGGATGGAGGGATCTGAGACGGTAGGTATTCCCCGCATGTGCGGGGCTGATCCCTGGCCGTAGTACAGCCGGGTTCCGACGAATGCGTATTCCCCGCATGTGCGGGGCTGATCCTCGGATTTCCCGGGTTTCGTTGACTGAGCCTGCGTATTCCCCGCATGTGCGGGGCTGATCCCTTGACTTTCAGGCCTTCGAGTTCAGTCTTCTCGGTATTCCCCGCATGTGCGGGGCTGATCCCAGCCCGGCGGGAGAGGAGCACCACCGGGTTGAGTATTCCCCGCATGTGCGGGGCTGATCCCGGTAGCCGCCCTCTCCGCAACCTCGTCCTGGGGTATTCCCCGCATGTGCGGGGCTGATCCGCTCCTGTCAAAATGGGAGGAAGGCCGCCGCCGGTATTCCCCGCATGTGCGGGGCTGATCCGTCGTGGGAACCGAGAACCGGTTTCCCAATCAGGTATTCCCCGCATGTGCGGGGCTGATCCCCCCGGCCTCCAGCAGCCGCAGTGGCGTAGTCAGTATTCCCCGCATGTGCGGGGCTGATCCTTGGTCCGAGAGCTGGCGACCATCGTATTCGAGGTATTCCCCGCATGTGCGGGGCTGATCCTGCAAAACTGGCCCCTCCCGGGGTCGGGGAGGGGTATTCCCCGCATGTGCGGGGCTGATCCGTGGCCGACTGCCATGGCCCAGCAGCTGGCTGCGTATTCCCCGCATGTGCGGGGCTGATCCTCCGCAGTGCTACACTGGCGCACAGATGCCAGCGTATTCCCCGCATGTGCGGGGCTGATCCGTGGTTTTGGGTTGATTTTTCGGGATTCTCCTAGTATTCCCCGCATGTGCGGGGCTGATCCGCCGACACAATCTTCGCCCACGCGGGGCCGATCTGGAACCGGCATGACCACCTGGTCGATTCGGGGCAGAAGGCTGCGGGAGGTCCGTTCATCGCCCCTGGAGGCTGGGTTTCAGACTGGCGACAAAACCTGCCACCACCAGCTGCCCGGCGGGCGCCACCTGGGCGTCGACAGCCCGCATCTGGGCCAGCATCTGGTCGGCGTCGCCGCCGTCAGCGTCACACCAACGGGCCATCAGCTCGGGGGACGCCTCCGGGTGGAACTGGAGCCCGAGAGCGGAACCGATCCGGAAAGCCTGGTTCGGATAGCGGTCCGAGCGGGCCAACTCCACCGCCCCCGGAGGAAGCGCCGCGACCACGTCGTGGTGGGACTGGGCGACTGTGGTCAATCCGGCGTCGACCAGGCCGGCGAGAACCGGATCCGCCGCGGCGCCCGGCAGCCACTCCAGCTCACAGGCCCCTTCCTCGCCGCCGTGAGAATCGGCCACGATCACCTGCCCACCCAACGCGTCGGCCAGGATCTGATGCCCCAGGCAGATCCCCAACACCGCCCGTCCGGCCTCAACCGCGGCCACAAGTAATTCCCGCAGCGGCACCAGGAATGGTGAACGCTGGCAGTCCAAGGCGTCCTGACGTCCGCCGAGTACCACGATCGCGTCGCCGCAGCTGCGCAGCGTGGGCACCGGTCGCTGCTCCAAAGGCACCACCTGTACCGCGGCGCCCGCGGCCTGCAGCCAGGGCCCCAACCGGTCCAGGGGGACCTGCAGATCAGGCTGGAGAACGGTGATCATCGAGCAGAGTGATCGCGCCGGTACTGCCGTCGAGGCGGATCCGCTGCCCGGTACGCAGCCGCTGGGTCGCCTCGTGTACCCCGACCACGGCCGGGAGCCCGTACTCGCGGGCGACCACCGAGCCGTGGGTCATCATCCCGCCGACCTCCGTAATCAGGCCGGCGGCAGTCAGGAACAAGGGCGTCCAGGACGGGTCCGTGCCGGGGCAGACCATGATCTCGCCTGGTTGCAAGCCGGCACCCGACGGGGACAGCACCACTCGTACCGGTCCCTCCACCACGCCCGGCGAGACCGGGGATCCGGTGAGGTCCCCGTCACCGCCCAGACCTTGGTAGAAGGTCCGCCCGTCACCCAGGATCACCCGTGGCACCTGCTGGCGCTGCTGCTCGACCCGGTACCGCTGCCGGTTCGTCGCGACCCGGGCCCGCAACTCGTCCGGGCCCAACGCCCAGGCCTGACGCAGGTCCCCCAGATGCAGGAAGAAGACATCGTCGGCGCGGTCCAACCGCCCCGCAGCGACCAGGTCAGCGCCAGAGCTGAGCAGACCGGACCGCAGCACCCCCAGCACCCGGATCAGCGTGAACTTGGGCGTCTCCCGGGCCCCGAAATTCCCCCGGATGATCCGGGCCAGGCTTCGGGCCTGGGCCGCCTGGCAGCGCGGCAACTGGTTGGTGAGTCGACGCAGCGCGGCGGCCGCGGCCGTACGACCGTCACGGAAGGCGACGTCGGGGGTTTCGGCGTCGTCGGGCAGGGTCACGTACCCGCGCAGCGAATCAATCACCGGAGTCGGGTCGTCGCACCAGCGAGGTTTGCCGAGGTCGATCTCGCCGGTTCCCCGCATCCCGTACCGCTCCAGGAAGCGGGTCAGCCCCTGCTGGACGACCTCAGGCAGCGAGCCGGTACGCAGCTGCGCGACCAGCTGCTCGGTGTCGGTCTCAGCCAATAGCCGGCGGGCGGCGGCATCGGCGCGAATTCGGGCAGCGACCTCCCATAGGGCCAGGTCCATCTCGGTGGTGACATTGCCGTCAAGGCTGCGCAGGGTCTCCAGTGAGTCCACCCCGCCCAAGTGCTGTAGCCAGGCGACGGCGGCGACAGCGACCGGCATGATCGGGAGAAACCGGGGAACCAGGGCGCTGACCGCCTCGGTCAGTGACTCCTCCCAGGAATCCAGCCGGGCCGTCAGCCGGGCCTGCGCGGTGGGGTACGCGGCCGACCGGTGCTCGCGGGCGGCGCAACGGGCCACCAACTGGTCGCAGGCGTGCTCCAACCGGCGCCGCGCCGCAGCCGGGTCCCGCAAGGCCCTGGCCATCTCCGGCAACAGCCGCAGAGGCGTCAGCGCCGCCCGGGGTAGGCGTGGCAGGCAGAACGAGCCTGGCTGCCAGCGCGGCTCGTCGAGCTGGGCGACGATGCTGGCCACGGCCGGGTCAGCGGCGGCCTGGAGTCGGGACAGCAGCCGGTGCCCGATCGGGTGCCGTAGCACCGGGTCGATCCGTAACCAGATCCGCTCTCCGGCCACCCGCATCAGGGGCAGAGCGTCCAGGGCTCGGCTGACCGGTCGGCGGCCGCCGAAGGCCTCCGGCATCCCGCGGAACAAGGTGATCAGGGCCTCCTGCCCGATCGGGGTGATCGGCTCCAGCATTCCCTGGAAGGAGCCGAACGACACGTACAACGACAGCTCGTCGGCGTTGTCGACTGGTTCCGGCAGTGGGTACAGGGAGGTGATCGGGCGCGACTGCACCACGAACAGCTCGCCGTCGGCGAGCGCCCACTCGACATCCTGCGGCTCGCCGTACTCGGCCTGGATCCGCTCTCCGAGCCGGGCCAGGGCAGCGGCCTGCTCTGCCTCGACCGCCCAGCCGGCGCGTTGCTCGGGCGTGGTCTCAACCCCGCCGCCAGGCAGCGGTACGGTCGTTACCGCCTTCGTGCCGAGGGACCGCTCCAGCAGCCGGCCCTGGTGGTCCAACAGGTAGTGGTCAGGTTCAACCTGCCCCGAGACCAGCGCCTCGCCCAGGCCGCGGGTGGCCTCCAGCACGATCCGGTCCCGGCGTCCGGTGAGCGGGTCGGCGGTGAACATCACCCCTGATGCCTGAGCGGTGACCAGCTGCTGTACCACGACCGCGAGGGTCACCTCCCGGTGGTTGATCCCGGCCCGGGCCCGGTACCCGACCGCCCGTGCCGTCCACAGTGATCCCCAGCAGCGCACCACGGCCGCCAGCACCTGTGCCGGCCCGACCACGTTCAGGTAGCTGTCTTGCTGGCCGGCGAACGACAACCCGGGCAGATCTTCGGCGGTGGCCGACGAACGGACCGCGACCGGTACCGTCGCGTACGGCGTGGCCGCCTGCTCCAGTTCGGCCCGTAGCGGCGCCGGGATCGGGGTCGACTCCAGTGCCTCCCGGACCCGGGCTGCCTCCCGCTCCAGCGTCTCGGGGTCGTCTGAGGTGAGCCCAGTCAGGCGTTCCAGCAGGGAATCCAGCCTGGCCGCCTGCGCCATCTGGCGGTACGCGGCGGTCGTGATGATGAAACCGGGCGGGACCGGGAACCCGGCTCGACTCAGCCGCGCCAGATTGAGCCCCTTGCCTCCGCACTCGGCCAGGCCGACCATGCTCGCCCGGTCCCGCCAATCGATCACCGTCGTTGTCATAAAAGCCATTCTGCTACCCGTGCCCTGAGGCCGGGCACAGTCTTGTCGTACCCCATCTCGGCGACCCCCGTCGGGCTGCACAACAGCGGACCAACCCTCGAATCCCGGTCGTTTCGGGGCCTGGTATCCCTGGATCTGCCTGTTGCTGTGCGACGTGGGGTGGTGTGGTGGCCGGTCAGGCGGCTCTCCCGTGATCTGGCTCAGTTCAGAGCATCTGGACCGTGACCCCGTCGGACTGCACACCGGCGGACCAATCCTCGAATCCCGGCCGCTTTGGGCCTGGTCATCCCTGAATCTGCCCGTCGCTGTGCGACTGGAGGCGTCGTGGTGGCTAACCAGGCGGCTCCCCTGTGATCTGGCTCAGTTCAGAGCATCTGGACCGTGACCCCGTCGGGCTGCACACCAGCGGACTCATCTTCGGATCCCGGTCGTTTCGGGGCCCGAGGCCTCGACTCTGCCCGTCGCTGTGCATCTGGCCGCAGATGTCGCCTGGGCGTGGTCATGATGGTTGACGCCCGCATGCCAGCGGACCAACCGGGACCGGTTTCTAGATTTTGAACCGGCCGACTCCCCGCACACCAGCGGGCCGAACCTCAGGGTTCAGCGTCCCAGAGGTACTCGGCATGGGTTCTGCCCGTCGCTGTGATGATGTTCGAGCTGGTGGCGGGACCGCACTCAGCTGTTGCTGGGCTCGGGTATGGGCACGCTGGGATTCGGGATGCTGGGCCGGTTGCTTCGCGCATGCGATGGTCGGGATGTGGCCGACTGCGAGGCGGACGGGCCCGGCAGCGAGGTCTCAGGTTGTGACGGCAGCGGCGTCGGAGTGGGCGGCTGCGTCGACGGTGGCGGGGTCGAATGCGGCGTCGACGGTTCCGCGGTCGGGGCGTTCTTCCCGTTCACGTACACCGGCCCCGCGAACTTCTCCTTCGGGTGGTCCTTGGTGGCGACCTTCATATAGTCGAGCCAGGTCAGCGCCGGGTAGGTGCCGCCGAAGAAAGTGGCATCGCCGCGGCGCGCGTACGGGTCGAGGTCGGCGTTGCCGGCGTCTCCCGCCACGTACATGACCGCTGTCGAGACTCGGGTGGTGTAAGCGACGAACCAGCTCGACAAGACATCGTCCTTGACGCCCGCAGTTCCGGTCTTGCCGGCGATGTCGCGGTCCAGGCTGGCTACCTTGGCGCCGGTCCCCTCATTCACCACGTTCTGTAGCGCGAAAGTGGCGTCGCGGGCGATGTCCTCACTGAAGGCCTGGTTCTTGGCCGGTTGGGCCCGGTACAGCACGTCACCTTTCAGGTTCCGGACCTCCCGTACGACGTGGGTGGCGACATGGACGCCCTTGTTGGCGATGGTCGCATACCCGGTGGCCTGGTCCAACGGGCTGGCCTCGGCCGAACCCAACGCGATCCGATTGTTCAAATCCCAGCCGACTCCTTTCTCCACCCCGGCAGCATTGGCCACCTTAACCACCTGCTGGGGTCCGTTCTTCATCTGTTCGGTGAGATCGACGAAAGCGGTGTTGATCGACTCGGCTGTGGCCTTGGTCAGGGTCACCTGGCCGTACTGGGTTGAGAATTCGTTGCGGACCGGGACCGTGTCTCCCTTGGGGGTGAAGGTGTTGCCGTTGAAGGTCGAGCGCAGTGAGAAGTCATTTTGCAGACCGGCGATCAGGGCATAGGTCTTGAATGTGGATGCGGCCATACGATCGGTCCTCGCCCAGTTGCGTGAATTCGCGACATAATCCGGGCCGCCGTACATGGCGAGTACCTCACCGGTGCCGACCTCGACTGACGCCAGGGCGGCATGGAGTTGGTTCGGGTCCTGTTTCTTAGCAGCGTTCGAGGCGGCCTGCTGGGTCCATTTCTGGGCTGAGGTCACCGCCGCTTCCTGGGCTGCTGGGTCGAAGGTCGACACGATCTGCAGGCCACCGCCGGAAATCTGGGCGGCGGTGAAACCATTGGCGATCAGCTCGGCCTCGACCGCCTTGATCAGGAAACCCTTCGGCCCGCCCAGCCGGGAGCTCTTGGGGATCTCCGGGAAGGGCGGCAAGGCGGCCGTGGCGGCCCGGTCAGCGGCGCTAATCGACCCCATCGTGACCATTCCGTCCAACACGTACGCGTAGCGGGCGGTCAGCCGGTCCACGTTCTTCTGCCCGTCGCTCGGGTCCATGATCGCGGGTGCGTTGAGGATTGAGGCCAGGGCCGCAGACTGGGCCAGTGTGAGATCCTTGGCGTCGACGTTGAAGTACGCTCGCGCGGCGGCCTGCACCCCGTACGCTCCGCGTCCAAAGTAGATCGTGTTGAGGTATCCCTCCAGGATCTGCTCCTTGGGCATGCTGCGCCCCATCTTCACCGCCAGCAGCAATTCCTTGATCTTACGGGATGCAGTGCGATCCTGATTCAGGTAGAGGACCTTGATGTACTGCTGGGTGATGGTAGAACCACCCTGCAGATCCCGGCCACGGGCGATGGTCCAGGCGGCTCGGACAATCCCGGACGGGGATATCCCCTTGTCGTTCCAGAAGTCTCGATTCTCGGCCGAAATCACCGCATCCTGCAGGTGCTTCGGCATCTGCGACAGCGGGATCGTGGTCCGGTTCTGCTCCACGAACGATCCGAGCTGGGTGGTGCCGTCACGATAGAACACGGTCGACTTGTTGGCCTGGAATTCGGTGTTCGGGTCCGGGAACGCGATCCGCTGGTACGCGATCGCCAGTCCGCCGAGACCCAGGATTCCCAGCACCAGGAAGAGAATTGTCAGGGCCTTGAACCCGGCCATCAGCCGTCGTCTCCAGGCCGGCCGGGTCTTCCCAGTCGAACGTCGTGGGCCTTTGGCCCGGTTTGTGGTATCAGCCATAGATGTCCTCCACCGTTTTCTGCCGACGTGGCGGTTTACGCCGTACGCTGTCCCCCAGCAGGTATGACCGGATCATGTGGTTCCAGCCGCAGCAGGTGCATACCTCGACGACGAAGACCCGGAATTCTCCGTACTCATTCTGCATTTGTTCCAGCTCAGCGGTGCTCTTGATCCGGCCCGAATACTGGCCGAGCTGATCGCCGAAGGTGTACCGCAGCGTGACCAGGCAGCCACAGTCTCGCACCGGGCAGCGCACCGACGAGGGTTCCCCGTGGTGTAGTGCGGCGCGGATCAGCATCGGATCCGCATCGCAGACGTCAGCCCTGGTCAGGCTGCGCACCCGACCCTGCAGCCGTTCCAGCGTCCGGCGGCGCTGGAGGCCGTAGTCGATGCTCTCCCGCTGGGACCACATGGGCACCAGGGTAGGTGCCCAGGCCCAGCGGTCAGCCCCCAGCCCTGTCCGTCTCCCGTAGAGGCTGTCGACTCGGCAGCCATGCCCTGCGTGCCGTACGATGGGGTCTGCCCTGGCCGCGACACCCGTCGCCACCAGGGCCGTACCGATCCGTACGGGGCATTAACTCAATTGGTAGAGTGCCACCTTTGCAAGGTGGAAGTTAGGGGTTCGAGTCCCCTATGCTCCACGTAACGTTTTCCGAGATGAGATTCCCCATCGCTACAGATATCTGGGCTTTTCGATACGTGAATTGAGCCTGCATCGGGAAAATGAGCGATACCGGGGTCGTCTGCGAAGGTGAGTGATTCGGTCCATGACCGGACGAAGCATAGCCGCGCGGCGAATGTCTATGAGTTTTGGTGCCCTGTTGTGTCAGCAGCAGATGCGAACCTCACGTCACTCGAACTGGACCTATCGAGCCTCACAGGCCTGTAGTAGGTGCTCGCGTACATCGTGTTCGGCCGCGATGCTATCCGGTCGCTGAGCATCTGCTCGGGCAGGCTGGAGTCGCGTGGCTGCTGTCCGAGGGCTTGGAGATGATGCTTGAGCCTCCGTGAAGGCGGTCGAGGGACCTGGGGTGGTGTGGGCTCCTGATGGGTAACAGTCTGGTGGCCACCGTCCGACATGCCATGTCGAGCATAGGCACCTGCTGGGCCCTGTTCGCGGTAGCATGCATCGAGTCAGAGCCCAGAGAAGACGGGACCACTCATGCCGACCGCGTCCGCATCGTTATTCGACTCCCTGACTGCCGAAGGTGTGGTGAAAACCGCCCGGCGAGCCTGGGAGATTCACGGTAAGCGAGTGGAGCTGGAAGAGACTCCCATTAACGGCGGCCCTGCCCGTCTCACGTCGCTGGTGATCCGGGACTCACGTCGCATCGAATATATCGTGGAGAGTGATGACCCGGACGTGTGGGATCTGCTTGCCACGAACGCCGGCGAGTGGCAACGGTGCGCCCTGGTACGCCTGGACCTCATAGGAACTGCCCACGAACGCCTGTGTGATCATGGATTCGAGCTCCAAGGATGGTGGTTTCAGAAGGGCCAAGTGGCGTTCGGTGGAGTTGAGGTCGCGTAATCTATGCCACCACCAACCTACACCCAGAGTATCATTGCTTTGATCTGGGACTTCGACAAGACGCTGACACACGATTATATGCAAGGCCCGCTTTTTAAGAAGTTCAATGTCGACGCCAAGAAATTTTGGGAAGAGGTCAACTCCCTAGAGGGCTATTACAGCGATACTCGGCGCTCGGATATGCTCTCGCGGGTGGGAAAAGATACGATTTACCTGAACCATATTTTGACCTATGTTAGCAAGGGAATATTCGATGGTTTGACCAATGAACAACTGCGTGAATTAGGTGGCGAGATTGAGCTCGCACCGGGGCTTCCGGATTTCTTTAATCGAACACGTGAGATAGTAAAGGATGATCCTTATGTCAAGCACGATATCTCAGTGGAGCACTACGTAGTATCGACGGGATTGCGCTCGATGATCGAGGGCTCTGCGATCGCCCAGGTGGTTGATGGGATCTGGGCCTGTGAGCTTCTTCCAGAGGCGGCGCCGCCTGGGTTTCTAGAGCACGTCGGTAATTTTGGTAGTCCCGTCGTCTCTCAGATCGGTTACACCATCGATAACACGAGTAAGACCAGAGCGATCTTCGAGATCAATAAAGGAGCCAACAAGAACGAGAGCGTTGATGTCAACAGCCTTATTCCTGAAGATGAGCGACGTGTGCCGATGCAGAACATGATCTACATCGCGGATGGCCCGAACGATGTGCCGAGTTTCGCGCTGATCAACAGCAGGGGTGGCAAGACTCTCGGCGTCTACGCCCCCGGCGACGCTAACTATGAGAATGCCGCCCAACTTGAGGAACAGGGGCGGGTGAACAGCATCGCTGAAGCCAATTATACAGAGGGCAGCGCTGCAGATCGTTGGCTTCGACGAGCGATCAGACAGATGGCCGCCCGCATCGTACGAGACCGGGAACGTGTCTTCTCCTCATATGGTGGGGCTCCTGGGCACCATACGTGATGGTCGCCGCCGTACTTTTATCCGCTGTTGTGGAGATAAGTCAGTACGGCCCGTACCCTGCGGTGTGAGGTGTCGTCGGCGGAGAGATCGAGTTTAGCGAAGATCCGGTTGATGTGTTTGGCCACGGCAGCCTCGGTAATCACCATACGGGCGGCGATGGTCGTATTAGCCAGGCCCTGGGCCATCAGAGCCAGGACCTCCCGTTCTCGGGGGGTGAGGTCAGACAGCCGGCTTCGGCGGCGCAGCAGCTGGCGCACGACCTCGGGGTCGATCACCTCGCCGCCGGCGGCGACCGTGTCCAGGGCCCGGAGGAAGTCGGCGACGTCACCGACCCGATCCTTCAGCAGGTAGCCGATGCCGCCGTCGCCGCGGGTGAGCAGCTCGGCGGCAGCCCGGCCTGAGACGATCTGCGACAGCACCAGGATCGGCTCTCGCGGATTCTGCCGCCGCAGCGCCTCGGCCGCCCGGATGCCCTCATCGGTGTACGTCGGTGGCATCCGGACGTCGATGATCGTCAGATCCGGGCGGTGCCGCGTGACCGCGCCCAGCAGCGCGTCCGGGTCGTCGACGGCCGCGACGACCTCGTGACCAGCGGTACCGAGCAGTCGAACCAGTCCTTCCCGCAGTAGCGCGGAGTCTTCGGCGATCACGATCCGCACGGCAGCTCCAGGGTGATCCGGGTGGGCCCGGCGGCGGGGCTGTCGATGGTGACGTTCCCGCCGAGAGCCTCGATCCGGTCGGTGACGCCGAGCAGCCCGGTGCCGGGCCGGGCGCCGCCGCGGCCGTCATCGCGTACGGTCACGGAGATGCCCATCGGGGTATGCCGGGCCAGCAGGGTGACGTTGCTGGCCCGGGCATGTTTGGTGATGTTGGTGAACAGCTCGCTGACGGCGAAATAGACCCCGACCTGGACTTCGAGCGGCAGGTTGTCGGGCAGGTCGATGCTGGCCGTGGTCGCTAGCCCCGCCGCGTCGGTACGGTCGGCCAGCTCTTGCAGGGCGGCGGCGAGGTCCTGCTCGCGCAGCGCCGCCGGGTAGATCCCGTGCACCAGGTCCCGCAGCTCGGCCACGGCCTGCTGGGCCTCACGGCGGCCCTGCTCGATCAACGCTGTGATGTCGTGGCCGTGCTGATGCTGGTAGTGCAGGCTTCCTAGGGTCAGTAGCAGCGCCGTCAGGCGTTGTTGGACCCCATCGTGCAGGTCGCGTTCGATACGGCGCCGCTCGTCGTCGAAGGCCGTCGCGATCCGAGCACGGGACCGGGTCAGGTCCGCCACTTGCGCCCCGGGCTCGCTGAGCAGCAGCCGGGCCAGGTAGCGCTGCCCCTCGGCGGCGAGAACGACGAGGTACAGGCCCGCCGCGAGCAGTACCAGCCCCAGCCCCAGCCAGAGCAGCTGGACGACTGGGTCCCGTTGGGCCGCGGTTGCGGTGGGGTCGAGGCTGGCTGGGTCATCGCCGAGCGCCAGCAGGGCGAGGATCACCACGCTGGAAACGATCAGGCTCGCCGGGACCAAGAGGACGGCGCTCATCAGCGCACCGCCCAGCAGAGACAGCGGGACTAGCAGCACCCCATGTAGCAGCTCGGCCCAGCTGGCTGATTCCCGCAGCCGATGCCGTACCCAGCCGGCAGGCCCCGGCGCGGGCGGCTGGGTGTGCGGGTCGGGTGTCGGGCGCCGATCGACCCAGGCCAGCCGCCATCGCTCGACGATGCCGAGGGGGACCCCCGCCAGCGGGAGCAGCGCCCAGCAGGTCAGCAGCCAGCAACCGGCCACCACGGGAGTCGTCACCAGATACCCCAGCGACCGCCACGGCCACGAACTGAGCAGCAGCCGCAACGGCTGGTGACGAAGCGCGAGGCCCGGGGTCGCGAGAGGCTGGGCAGATCGCACGACACCCATTGTCACCTTGCGCCCGCTGCTCATCAGCGCATCGCCTCTAACGGGTCGGCCCGTACCGCAACCCGGGCCGGGGCGAGGCTGCCGATCGCTGCAGCCAGCAGGGCGGATCCGACGACACCGGCGTACGCCGGCGCCACAAACGGTAACCAGACGGTACCGGTGAGCAGGTGGCCGTAGCTGACCATGGTGAGAGCGGCGACGACCGTACCGGCCACCACCGCGGTCACCGCGACAATCATCGACTCGACCACTACCGCAGCGACGACCTGCCCACGGCGGGCGCCGGCCAGGCGCAGCAGGGCCAGTTCCCGGCGGCGCGCCATCGTCGACCCGACCAGGGCGTTGATCGCTGACACGCCTGCGTAGCCGCCGAGGACCACGACCACCAACAGGATGATCCAGTCGTCGCCGCTGCTCTGCTCGCTGATCTGGGCCAGGTGCTGCTCCCGGTCGGCCACGACCGCCTGCGGCGCGGTATCGCGTAGAGCCTCCTGGATCGCGTTCCGGGCGGCCTGCCGGTCGACGCCCGGCCCGAGCCGGATGTAGATCGCGGAGGCGAAAGGTTCCAGCAGGTGCGCTCGGAGCCCGGCTATTGGCAGCACCAGGTCCTGGGCGCCTGTGGAGTCGTCATAGATGGTGCTGACCACGGCCGACCCGGGCCTGCCGTCGGGGTACCAGAAGTCGATCCGGTCACCGACCCGGATTGCTTCCCGGGCGGCCAGGACCGTGGACACGGCCAGGCTGGACTCGCCGAAATTTTCCCAGGACCCGGCGCTGACCGGCAGCCTGCGCACCTGGTGGAAACCGTACGGGTCAACCCCGCTGGCCGAGACCGTGCTCCCGGAGCGGCTGAGGACCAGCTGCGTCGACACGCTGGGCGAGGATGCCGAGACCCCGGCGGCTACCAGCTGCGCCGCGCCGAGCGGGACCCCGAGTTGGGCCTGCCCGGTGACCACCAGGTCGACGTTTAGCTGCTCGGCGTACTGCTGGGACCGGGCCTGGGCATTGGCCGCGTCCTGGAACAGCAGGACGCAGCCCACTGCGACTAGCAGGCTCAGCGGGACCGCGACGCCGGCTGCTCGGCGCAGGTCAGCGCCGATCGACCGTACGGCGATAAACCCGCCGAAGCAGCGGTCCAGCCCCCGCCGCAGCAGCGTTATCGTTGTGCCGAGCAGGCTCGCCAGCAGCATCCCAGTCGCAGCCAGTAGCAGCGGGAAACTGGCGGCGAGCAGCAGAATCGCAACCGTGCCGCGGGAGGTCGTAAGCGGCCCGCCTAGGGCAAAGACCCCACCCAGGCAGCCGGCTGCGGCGGCTCCGAGCAACAGTGCGGCGGCCGTACGGCGAGACCCGATCCGGGCCGGTGTCAGCTGTGACTCGCGCAGGGCCTCGAGCGGCGTGATCCGGGTCGCGCGCCGGGCTGGCAACAGCGCGGCAAGCAGCGCGGTAACGACGGCGGACCCGGCCCCGAGCAGTACCGCGCCCGGGTTGGTCGGGATCGGTGTCGCCCGGGCCATCAGGTTCTGAGCGACGAAGAAGTCCCGCGCCACGCGGGCCAGCCCGATCCCGATGGCAGCGCCCGGGCCGCCTCCCAGCAGGCCGAGCAGGGCTGCCTCCCACCAGATCAGCCGCCGCACCATATCGGGTTGACAACCAGTCAAACGCAGGAGGGCGAGTTCGTGGCGACGCTGCCCGATCGAGACGGTCAGGGTGCTGGAGATGACCAGAGCCGCGATCAGCAGCGCCAATGCCGCGATCACCATCAGAAATTGGCCCGAGCTGCGGGCCAATTCCGCCTGCCGCAGGTCCAACTGCAGGCTGTGGGCCCGGGCGGTCCCGGTCGCAACCCGCAGACCGGGGACCGCCGCCGCCAGCCCCGCAACGTCGCGGGTGGTAACCAGCGCGAGCACCGGCTCCCCCAGCTGGGCTGCTGTCGAGGACGAGAAGAAGAGGGCGTGCTCGAACTGCATCCCAGGCCGGGTCACCACCCCGACCAGGGTGTACGAGCGGACCCCGGAGCTGAGCTGCACCCGTACCCGATCACCGACCGTCAGGGCGGCGGCCGCGGCGACCGGCTCATCGACCACGATCTGGTCCTCGCCCTGCGGCTGGGCCCCGACGGTGAGCCGTGCGCCGTCCGCGAGGGCAGTCGACCACGGATGGCCCCAGGAGCGGGTCGTCGCGTCGCCGACGATCGAGTCGTGGGCGATCAGGTACGCCGGGAACGGCCGCTCCAGCGATACCCCGGTGACGCCAGGGGCCTTCGAGATCGCCGCGACCTGGTCGTCGGTCAGCCGCGGCAGCGACGGCAGATTCACCGGTGCGCCGGCGGCGGGCGTCACCTGGGACGGCGGCGCGACGACCGCATCGACCGCGCCGAAGCGCCAGCCGGTGACGGCCACCGGGTCTTGCTCGGCGCCGGTGACCAACACCGAGGCGGTCACCAGTGCTGCCCCGACCAGCACTGACAGCAGCACTGCGATCAGCGAGACCCACCGGGCCCGCAATCCCCGTATCGCCAAGCCGATCATGGCGTCTGCCCAAGCTCGTCCATGATCCGCCCGTCCCTCAGCCGGATCACCCGGTGGCTGACCGCGGCAGCGGCCGGATCATGGGTCGCCATCACCACGGTCTGCCCCCACTGGTCGACCGCCATCCGCAGGAAATGCAGCACCTCGCTGCTGGCGTGCGAGTCCAGGTTCCCGGTCGGCTCGTCCGCGTACACGATCATCGGGCGGGGAGCCAGGCAGCGGGCGATCGCCACCCGCTGCTGCTGACCGCCGGACAGCTCGCTTGGGCGGTGCCGCAGCCGAGGTTCCAGGCCCAGGACCTGAATCAGATGCGCCACCCAGTCCCGGTCGATGCGGGCCCCGCCCAGCCGTTCGCTGAGGGTGATGTTTTCGTGGGCGTTCAGCGTCGCGATCAGGTTGAACGATTGGAAGACGAAACCGATCCGGTCGCGGCGTAGGGTCGTTAATTCCCGCTGCGACATCCGGGCCAGGTCGTGGCCGGCGACCAGTACCGACCCAGAGGTTGGTCGTTCCAGCCCGGCCAGGCAGTGCAACAGGGTCGACTTACCCGAGCCGGAGGCGCCCATGATCGACGTGAACTGTCCGGCGGCACAATCGACCGATACCCGGTCTAGCGCCGTCACCGTCGCGTCTCGTTGGCCGTACCGGTGGCATAGGTCGATGGCCTGCACGATTGCAGTAGATGACATACCGCCAATCCCAGCCGGCTGATCGGGTACGGTCGATGGCGCTGTCATCCCGGTTTGTGGTAATGCCTGCATGACAGCCCCGCCGACCAGGCACGTCGAGTGAGAGACTCCTCACTCAGAGGAATGCCACCAGAGCAGGTGACTTACCCTGGGGGACAGAGCCCGACAGCGACTGGCATGCTGACGGGGACCCCCACCACGCCGAAAGGGCCTCGCGATGAAGTTGTTCCGAGGACGGCTGGGTTTCCCCCGCTGGTCGTTCACCGATGGGCTTACCAAGCCCCGCCGGGTCGCTGAACGAGACCCGAATGACGTGGACGAGGGCGAGGAGACCACCCAGCTGCCGAGGTTCGCGATGACCCATACGGCGGTCGGTGGCGTCCGGTCGGCGCTTACCCCGACCGACCGACGGCTCGCCGCCGAGCACGCCAACGCCCAACGCTCTTTCGCTGAGGCGGCGAGCGGCATCATCCAGCCGGCCCCATCACGTCCGGTCTCGACCGGCCAGCCTGACACAGCCGTACGGGCGCGCCCGGACGACGTGAAGGATACCGAGATCACCGCGATCCGGACCAGGCGTCCCAGCCGGCCAACGGTTGAGCCCAACCAGACCCCGGCGGCTGCACGGGCCATTGCCGAAGACCCGGGCGCCGAGCAGACCAGCGGGCCTACCGTGCCCGTTGAGAACATGCCAGCGCCGGTTCCCGAGCCGGTGTCTGCGCCTACTCCCGATCCGGTGTCCGTAGTTATGCCTGCCGAGTCGGTGTCGGTTCCCGATCCGGTGTCCGTAGTTGTGCCCGCCGAGTCGGTGCCGGTGTCTACTCCCAAGCCGGCGCCCGCCGGGACCGGCCAGCGCCGGCCGCTCAAAGCCCAGGTCAACCTCGAAGCGCTCGAGCCTGGCCAGGTGAACCTCATTGAGCAGCTGCGCGAGTGGATGGCGGACCAGGGCGACTGGCCGGTGGCCGCTACCGAGGAGGCCGTCGACCGGGCCAGCACCAGCCATCCCGATCGGGTCTGCCCGCGGCCTGCGTATCGGGGTCTGCCGTCGCAATCGCCGGCGGTGGTACGGGCCAAGAACGGACGCGGCTTCGGTGGTCTGCTGCTGAACCGGCGCCGGCGGCGCCGGGCACGGCCGCGTCCGCCGCTCGAACTCGACGTGAACCGGCTGGACGAGGTGCTGACCGAGACTCGGGAATCACTCGGCGCCGGCCTGATCGCGGCCACGATCTTCGAGGCCCAGACCGGCCTGCCGCTTGCCACCGATAGGGGTACGGTCGCAGCGACCGCGATGTGGCACCGCGCTAGCCACGACCTCACTGGGAGCCTGCGCCATGCCGACCTGCCCGGCCTGGGTGGGTACTACCTGGTCAAGCTGACCGGTGGCAGGATCGCGGTCGTGGTCCATGCACATCCTGATCTGGGCGCCTGCCTCACCTTCGATCTGGACCAGGTCCCGCTGGGTGAGGTCCTCCAGCGCACCATCCCATCGGTGCGTCAGGCGGTCGCCAGTGCCGCCCAGGGCCCGAGCCGATGATCGCGGCGATCGAGCAGGCTGTGGCCGAGGCCCGAGAGCAGCTTGGGCCCGGTCTGATCGCGGTTGAGGTCTGGGACTCCCGTACCGGGCTGGGGTACTACCAGTCGAACCCAGCTACCGCTGCGATGCTGAACACCGCCATCTGCGACCTCAAGGTCGCCTTGGCTGCTGGGAACAGCGGTGAACTGGATGACTGGGTGGTGCTGGACCTGGACGACCGGACTGTCGTCGTGATGCTCTGCCCGCCGTTGCTGGAGGCTGCGCTGATCCTCGACACCGCAGCGGTCGACCTGACCGACGTGCTGACCCGGACTGTGCCCGACCTGGTGGCCCGGTTCCGGTCGGTGCAGAACAAAACCTGAGAGCCCGGGCCGCTCACCGAGGCGGCAGCCCGGGCTCCGCGCTGTGGGTCTCGTCGTCTTGGGGACACGACAGACTCGCTGCAGCTAGGCAGCACCCGGCTTGGGGCAGGCACTGCGTGGCTCCATTTTAGTCGCCATTGCCCAGTCCCCAACAACGAGCGTGGCGCCGTGGATCGTGCAATCCCTATCAGGATTACCACTATCGAAAAAGCGGGGAGCTCACCAGGTGGGATTCAGCCGTCCAGATCAGCCCGCAGGGCCTCGTAATCGGCGTAATCCCGCCGGTATCCGCAGACTCGGTCCAGATCCAGCCGAGAAAGCCCGGCGACAACGAACCGGGGCACCGAGACCAGCACCGTACGGGGATCGGCCAGGTGCAGATCATCACCATGGACCCGTCCCTCTAGGCCGGAGTAGCCGATCTGGACGCAGGGCAACAGGTACGCCAAATCGCCCATGTCGCCGGCGGCGGCCGACCCGCCGCGGTCGTCAAGTAGATCGTCGATGCCCGCTACCCCCGCCTGGTATGCCTCCCGGAACGGCTGGGACAACGGGCGGTGCTGGATGAAGGGAAGATAACCGACCTCGGTCTCGATCTCCGCCCGGCCCCCAAGCGCCAGCGCCGACCCCTGGGCCATAGCGTCCAGCGAGCGGGACATCGCCACGATCGCGTCCAGGTCGGTGGCCCGGACATCGGTGGCGACCCGAGCCGACGGCGGTACCACGTTGGTGGTCATCGGAGCCGAGGTGACGACTGGGTTCATCCGGGCCAGTACTCCATCGGGCAGCTGCTGGCGGCCCAATCCGATTGCGGTCTGGTAGAGCACCGCCATTGAGGCCGCGTTAGCCCCCGCCCAGGGCGCGAATCCGGCATGGGCGGCGGTGCCGTGAAAGGTCACCTGTTTGTACAAGAAACCGGCCAGATCGCAGTCCACTTCGACGGTCGGGCGCGAATAACCACCGCCCATGGTGTGGGTAAGGACAGCGACGGCGACATCATCGAAGACACCGAGTCGCATCGCCTCCGGTTTGCCCCCGTACCAGCGGATCTGACCACGCTCGCGCAGCTGTCGGCGGTAGTCCAGGTCAACGTATTCCTCGGCGGGGACGAAGATCACGACCAGGTCGTACGGGAAGGGCCAGTCGCCGCTGGTCACGGCGGCCACGACCGCGCAGGCGATCCCGACCTGGGTGTGGTGCCCACAGGCGTGCACGGCTCCGGTTTCGGGGTCAGCAGCCGGGTGGGTTGGGACCGGCAACGCGTCGAGTTCCGCGATCAGCGCGACCGCCTGCTCATGCCCGGGTCCGAGTCGAACCCGCAGGCCGGTTCCGGCGAAGGTCTGGATCGCAGCGCCCGACGCGTGCCGTTCCAGGAAGGCCCGGACCGCGGAACTGGTGTAGTGCTCCTGGTAGCCGAGCTCGGGATGATCCCAAAGGTCGTCGACGAGGGTCTTGACCTCGTCGTACCGGGCCTCGAACGGGTCGGTCAACGACGCGCCGGGTCGGTCTCAGCCTCCCAGCCTTGTCCTTTGCCCGAGGTCTTCTTCCACACCACGCCCGCGATCACGACCAGCGCGATCACGATCAGTGCTCGCTTCATCAAGCCTCCTTCATGTTGTCGAGGGTCCAGCCACCCTAGCCTGCCTCTCGGCTCACCGGATATCGGTATATCTTGACGCAAGACTAGAAAATCACAGAAAGTCTCATCGACCTTCGGGCTTTGGTGAACGCCGACACCAGAATCTCTGTGGTGGAACCGATCGGCGCCAACCATCGGCCGGGACGGGCAAGGTAGCGGGGCCGATTCTCGGCAAGTCCTGTGGTGGAACCGATCGGCGCCAACCATCGGCCGGGGATGCGGCGGCAGCAGCGCCATCATGACCGAGGCGGCGCTACTGTTGCTCGGGCGGTACGCCGGTACCGTCTGCGGAAACGGCCGGATCGGCCGGACTGAGGAGGGCTGATGAGTGACGGTCTGGATTTCCCACCAGAACTAGCGGAGCTGCTGGACCGGGACTTTCCGTACGAGGAGGACGGCGACATCGATTTTGAGCCGTACCATCAGTTCCAGAGCCTGGACGAGAACGCGGACTGGATCCGGGCCTGGACCGGGAACCTCGAGCTAGACGGCGCCGAGTACCGGTTCTTCGGCCAGGACGGAACCGGTGGTCGGGCGGGGTTCTGGTTGGCTCGTCCGGGCCGGCCGGTGCTGGAGCAGCCGGTGGTGTTCTTCGGCTCCGAGGGTACGACCGCAGTGATCGCGAGAGACTTCGCCGACCTGTGTTGGCTGATGGCTGGCGGGTCGGGGCCGATGGAGGCCGCCGAAAACTGCACCCCGATCCGACCCGACCCGCAGATTAAAGAGTTGGCAGAGGAGCTGGCCCCCGACCGGGAGGCGAAACCGAAGCACATTGTGGCCGCGGCCCGGGCCGAGTTCCCGAACTTCAGCGACGATATCGCAGCCTTGACGTGTTGATGGTGCCGGCAGGCGGTCAGCGCCGCAGGTGGGTCAGACCCTCGCGATCGGCGGCCCCGGCTAGTCGACCGGACCAGGATGGTCAGTGGTCCGTCTCGTAGGCCTTGATCTCTGCGACCTTCGGGGCGTAGCTACTGGCGGGGTCGTGACGCAGATCGAGCCAGAGGTCGACCAGGGCCCAGGCTGCGGGTATAGCGATGACGTTCTGCCCCAGGCACAGGATCTGGGCGTCGTAGTTTTCCACTGAGCCGCGTACGGTGATGAGGTCATGGGCGGTCGCGGCGCGTACGCCTCGGACCTTGCAGGCGGCGATGGCGGTGCCGACGCCGGTGCCGCAGACCAGGATGCCGCGATCAGCCCTGCCCTCGGCGATGGCCCGCCCGGCTCGGAAAGAAACTTCCGGATAAGTGAGGCCAGGCTCGGAGACATCCATCACGGAGCCGACCCGCTCGTCGCTGTTGAGGTGCTGCTGAAGAGCATTCTTGAGGACCGCGCCGTTGTCGGGGGCGCCGATGACGATCCGCATGCCCACAGTGTTTCAGATCTGTCTCGCGACGTGCCTGATCGGGCTTAGCGCCAGCGTTGCCGGCCCTGCGGGCCAACGGCTAGTCGTCCCTGCTCCCCGACGACGACGATCCGAGCCGGGTCTCGGCCGGCCGTTACCCAGGGGGATTCGTAGCGACCGTACCGGGCCGGGAGGTTTCTACCGTCGCGGCGTAGCCGCCCCCGGCCCAGGCGGTAGCTCCCACGGGGGGTTTCGGCCTGCAGCCACCGACCGCGGCTAGTGAGCCGGCACCTAAGCAGCCAGTCCCGCAGCTGCTGCGGGGTCTGCTGCGACAGCTCGGCTCCGACCACTAGCCAGCCGGTGACCGGGCCAGCCAGCTGGTACTCGTCCTGTCCGCCGATCAGGGGCCCGGTGGTACGGATCCCGAGCAGCCCATCCCCAGCGCCGACCACCAGCCAGTCAGGTCCCTCTAGGAATCTGTCAAGTCGTTCCCGGGGTAGGTAGAGGTGGCTGCCGCGGAAACGTTCCCGTTCGCCGTGGCCGCGCCGGACCCGGGTGTCGTAGTGGGCCAGCAGCAGCGGCCCGTCCTGCCCGATATCGGGGTTGATGCCGTTGCCGACCCAGGCATCGGGGGTGCGGTTGCGGCTGTCGTCATCGACGAGGGCGGCGCCGGGGTGGGTCGCGAAGACTGCGATCCCGCCGGGCAGTAGCGCCTGCCAGAGGTGTTGCTGGTCTCCGAAACCGCCGGGCCGGTAGTGCTGGGCGCTGGAGATCGCGAAGCTGCGGCCGCGGTGGGTCTGGACTTCGGCCCGTTCCAGCGCGGTCCCGCGGACCACCGGGTTCAGCAGCCGGACCAGAGGCCGCAGCAGGATCCGGGGGACCTTCAGCAGAGGCGCCAGGCCTCGGAGAAAGGGATTGCCTGCCAGGTTCCAATGCCGGTACGAGGCCATCGTGGTCTCGATGCTGTCCGCGGTGACGAAGGCCTCCATCCCCCACAGCAGGGCGCCGGTGGTCTCCGGGTCGAGCCGGTCACCGAAGACCGCGGTAGCTTCGCGGATATCAAGCCCGTGTGAGCTGCGTACGGTGACCGGCTCGGTGCTGGCGGCGATTTCGCGTAGCACCGGCGGCACCTGGTAGCGCTGCCGCAGCAAGAACAGCATGGCGAGTTGGTCCCACGCCGGCCGCAGTGGCCGGTCGCCGAAGGCAGCCTCGACGACCAGGTGCATCTCGGCGGTCAGCGGCTGCTGTTGTTGCCGCTGGTAGGAGCGGCCCGCGGCCGGAGAGAAGACCCCGCCAGCCAGGTGCAGGGCACAGTCGAGCAGCAGCAGGTCGAGGATCCCGGTGGCGAGGGTGACGAGTTCCGGGTCGGGTGCATGATCGATCAGCATGCTCAGCGCGGCAACGTTCTCCTCGTAGTAGACCGGGGAGAGCCATTCTGAGAAGCCGAACCGGTAGCGCAACCGCAGCCAGCGCTGTAGCCGCCGCCGGCCCTCGCCGGCGTGTTCCCGGCCGAGGCGCCCGTCGTTGTCGAAGCGTTGGTCTGCCAGCAGGGTCCCGGCCAGGTATTCGCAGGTCGCAAACAGCACCTGGTGGTTCTCCGACCACAGGCACATCCCGTCCGAGCCGGGCTCGCTCATCCAGTATCGAAAGCCCCGTACTGTCTGCAGCGCTCGCGCCCGGTCGGCCGCGGACAGCAGCGTGCCCCCAGGGTTATCGCGCAGCAGCAGCGCGAGCAGGACCAGCACCCGGAAATCAGCGCAGTCCTGACGGGATTCGGCCACCTGCAGCAGAGCGTCCACCTGCTCGGGCCGTACCCGGTCACTGCCGAGCAGCGCCGCCAACGCGGCGTACGTACCCACCGGGTCAGGGTCCGGCATCACCCGGTCAGCGTCCTGCATGCCGGCCATCCTGCCGTACCGGCGCCGCCGAGTGGCGGTACCAGGCTCAGCTCACCGTGGGGATACTGTCTGCGGGATTATCCTCGTGGCTGTGGGTCTTGTCGTCCACTGCCTCACCAGTCTTGCCGATTCCGACTTTCGTCTGGGTGCTGGCACCGGCGTCGAGCCCCCCGGTCTGCTCGTATGAGCGCTTGTTGGCATCTCTGCTCTTGCTCTGTTGCTCTTCCGCCCGCCTGGCCTGGGTATCACCCTTACGTCGCTCGGTACGAGCGGGACGACCGCTCTTCTCCTCGGCATTGGCGTAGTGCTCGTTGGCCCTCTCCCGACGGCGATCGGCCCGCTTCTGATGATCGCGTGCCTGCTTGGCGCTGTCTGCGGCCTTGTCCGCCCCAGCCTTCATCTGCTGGAAGCGGCCCGCCAGTTTCCCGAACCCGTCCGCGGCCTTGGTGAAGAGCTTGTTCAGCAGCTGGATATTCTTGAACTTGTCCGCGGCCTTGCTGAACAGCTTCTGGAACCAGGTGGCTACCTTGCCCATCACGACGGCATATTTGCCCGCGGCCCAGGCCATATAGGCGGCAACCGCGCTCCCCAGCGACGGGACCGCAGCTAGGGCAGCCATTACCCCCTTGGTGACCAGATCGGTGACGAGTTCCTTGATCAGGCCAACCACGACCTCCTTGATAACGGCGACCAGGTCGGCGAGAGCGAGAGCGATGTCGTACGTGCTGTGCAGCTTATCCGCGATGGAACGCTGCAATTCGACGGCCGTCTGCTGTGCCTGCCGGTATGCCTCGGCCCCGTCGCCCTTCCAGCTCTCCAATTGCGCCTTGGTCGTGTTCACCACCTCGGTAGCCGCTTCTGCGACCTGCCTACTGGCATCTTGGAAGCTCTGCGCCCAGCTTTGGACCCCTTCCACACTGCCGGTGAGAGCATCCATGGCCTTCTTGCAGGGTGGGAGATTATTCAGGATCCAGTTCAGGATCGGTTCCAGCAGTTTCCCGACGACCCAGTTCACAGGATCCAGGAACATCCCCAGTCCGCTGAGGGCGGCCGAGATGGGAGCAGTCACGTCATCGACACCGAGATGTCCGTCTGTCCAGGCATCCTTGATGCCTCTGATTTCTGACCCCATTGGCACGAGGTTCACGACGTCGACCATGTCAGACCTCCACTATCGTCGAGGCGTCCTCGGCTCCCTGTTCCTCAGCTTCCTCGTAGGTGTTGGCTGAGGTACGCAGATTGGAGGCATAAGCAGAAAGCATATCGCCAACGCCTTTGATAAGGCCCTGGGAGCCCTGGCTGATCAGGGGCCCAATGACTCCCCACGCCGGAGCCAAAAAGAGACCCAGCATCATCGGGTCGGGATTCTGAATCACTGAGCTGATCGAGTCCAGTTGCTGTTTTCCGTTGTCGTATGTGCCGGCTGCGGAACGCAGCCCGGCTCGATCGACGGCAAAGTCGGTCATCGTGCCTCCTACGGCGTGGTGGTGAGGGTAGTGAGGGTGGGGTCGTCGGTGCTGGTCAGCCCGGAGCCGCGCAGCAGGTCGCCGGCGGCCTGGGTGGCGCGGTGGGTGGCTTGTGCGATCAGACGGGTGATGGAGGTCTCCAGGTCCTGGGCTGTTTTGGTACGGATGGTGACTGACAACTCCACCTCGGTGAGCTTGCCCCAAGCATCGACCTCAACCCTCCCGTCGGCATTCTCGGCCTCGGCACGGATGGCTGCCAGGTCAGGGCCGAGCGACTCGGCGCGGTCGCTGATGGACTGGATCTCGGCGCGGATCTCGGCGTCGATCTCTGAGGCCGGACGGTCAAGGTTGATCCGGGGAATGGCGGATCGCAGACGCTCTGCGGCCCGAAATGGGTCGGGATCGTCCAGGATTGCCATGAGTTCGTCGAGCTCCGGATCCGGTGGCAGATCGTCGATTGTCGGCCGCGCCGGGATCGTGACGGATCCGGCATCGGACTGCGGGACCCGGTCGGATTCAGGCTCCTCTGCCCGCTGGGCTGCGACATCGTCGGGGACGCTGTCGCGGATCAGACCGGCGATCGCCGGGTCACCCACGGCGGCGAGATTCGCGTTCGCTTCCGCCGCGGCCCGACGGTACGCCCGCATCAGGTCAGCCGAGATCACCGCCGCCGGTCGAGACGACGGCTCGTCGGTCAAGACCAAGGACCTCACCGTTCCCTGCGGGGCGACCGTAATCTCAACGATGCCCTCGGTGGCATGCCCCTCTGCCTGGGCCAAGGCAGCGTACGCCTGCCGCGATTCCTCAGCTGCCTTTAAAGAAACTGTCACCAGCTCGCTGATGAACGCTTCGGGATCGAAATCTGACCAGGCTGTGCGCATCTGCTGGGCAGCCTCTTCTGGGTCGCGTGGTGGACGAGATTGAAGGGACACGAGGCCGAAGGGTAGCGAAGCAAGGGTTCACCGACGGCGGCGGCGCCTCTGGGCCATCAGAACGATCGCGACTGCCGCCACGGTGGTGACGACGAGAACCGGGGGAATGAAGACCTGCGCGGTCCACCAGCCTTGAGAGCCCACTGGATGGTCTTGGGCGAGGATGATCTCGCGGGGAGGAGAGCTTCGGCCGCGGGCGTCGCCTGCGGTCTGCCAGCCCATCGGCAGGTGGCTGGTGACTCGTATCTCAGCGCCAGTCAGGTTGCTGGTCGCCAGCACTGTGTAGGGCGTTTTCTGGGCGATGACACGGGTGGGCACCGGCGCATGCGTCTCCCACTGGATCTGGTCGGCCTGGCATACCCAGTTCGTCCACAGTGAGAAGGCATTGCGTGAGCATGTGACCTGGCTGGCGGTACCTACACCGCGTACCTCAGCCTCAATACCGCCCCCATGAGCTTGGGCTACCCCTTCCGCGCCGGCGACAAGCGCTCCGACGGTCAGCACCACTGCCAAAAGCACGCTCGCCGTCACCGCCACCTGACGGTTGATTCGGGTCATGGATCCTCCTTCTCGCAGCCACGCTACCCACGCGGGTTCCGGCAGCCTGGACAGGCTCTGGCTATGCATATCTGCGGGCGGATCGTCCACAGGCCGGTGCGATCAGACTGCGCTGACGGGTTGGGCCCGTTGTTGTGCGTGCGACAACCGCCCCATTGGTGTTCACCGCGCGAGCGACGAGAAACCCCAGCCCGACCACGAACCTACGGGTCTTCTCGTCAGTGAGGAGGAAGGCGGGGGACTTAGCTCCACGGCCCGCCCTCGCGGATGCGAGGGCAATCAGGCACGCCGCAGGCGACGCCATTCAGCGAGGGTCTCCTCGACCGGCAGCTTCTTGGTGAGGACGGCGTGCTGGCCGCGCTGGGCGAGGTTCACCTCGACGATTCGGGCGTTCAGGTCCTCGATCAGTTCGCGGGCCTGGTCCTCGCGGCTGATTTCGGCTAGGAGCTGCTGGATCTGAGCCTTCTGCTGACGGACCTGGACCGACGGGGGCAACACGGCTGACAGTGGGAGGTTCTCGTCGGCGAGCTTGCGGTGCAGCCACCAGTCGGGGGCGTGGTTGGCGTACCACTGGGCGGGCAACGGCCGCCCCGCTCCAACGAGGTTGTCGAACTCCCCTCGGGCCATCGCCTCGCGCACCTGCCGTTCGGGGAAGGGCTCGAAGAAGTCCTTTCCCGGTTCTCGAGCGTTCATTGGCTCACGGTAAACCTGCAGTCAGGCATGGCCGACGCCGGGGTGGGGGCCGAGCAGCCCCCAGCCGTCCAGGCGAGGTTCCTGGGGTTTAGCCTGAGTCCATATCCAGGGAATGAAAGGCCGTATCGTGGTTGACTATCGCGACATCACCCACCGCCCTGACCTCGCTCAGGGTATGGGACGGGTTGGTCCGGTCCGGTCACGGATGCCGGTGTACATGGATCTTCTGCCGCCGTGCAACAATGCCTGCCCGGCCGGGGAGAACATCCAGGAGTACCTGCGGCTGGTGAAGGCCGGCCAGGACGAGGCGGCTTGGCGGCAGCTGGTGCAGGACAACCCCTTCCCCGCCATCCATGGCCGCGTCTGTTACCACCCGTGCGAGACCGCCTGCAACCGTGGCGGGCTGGACTCGGCGATCTCGATCCATGGCGTCGAGCGCTATCTGGGGGATCGGGCTCTGGACCAGGGGTGGGCTTTCCCTCGTCCCGACCATCCGACTGGGTTCAAGGTGTTGGTGGTCGGCGCTGGGCCGTCTGGTCTGTCCGCCGCGTACCACCTGGCCAGGTTGGGTCACGACGTCGAGATCCGCGATGCCGGCGAGAAACCGGGCGGGATGATGCGATACGGGATCCCGGAGTACCGACTGCCGCGGGACGTGTTGGACGCCGAGATCGAGCGGATTCGTCAGATCGGGGTGACTATCACCCAGAACGCCCGGATCGTGGATTTGCTTGCCGAGCAGAAGGAGGGTGGCTTCGACGCGGTCTTCGTCGCGATCGGGGCGCACTTGTCGAAGCGGGTCGATATCCCGGCCATGGATGCCAGCAAGATCGTTGACGCGGTCTCCTTCCTCAAGGATGTGGCCTCCGGTGAGCGGCCGATGATTGGGCGGCGGGTCGCGGTGTACGGCGGCGGCAACACCGCCATGGACGCGGCCCGGGTCGCACGCCGTCTCGGCGCTGAGGAGTCGATCGTCATCTACCGCCGTGGCGCGGAGCAGATGCCGGCCCACGCCGCCGAGCGGGAGGAGGCGATCCGGGAGGGTGTTCAGATGAACTGGCTGCGGACCATCTCGGCCCTCGATGAGGATTCGATGACCGTTGAGATCATGGAGATCGACGAGAACGGGAAGGCTCGCGGCACCGGCCGGTACGAGCAGATGCCGGCCGATACCGTGATCCTGGCCTTGGGCCAGCAGGCCGACTCCGATTTCCTGAGACGGATCCCAGGAATGTCTTTCGACGACGACGTGGTCCGGGTCGATCCGACTACCCTGATGACCGATGTACCGGGAATTTTCGCTGGCGGCGACGTGGTGCCGAGCGAACGTACAGTGACGATCGGGGTTGGCCACGGCAAGCGAGCCGCCCGGATGATCGACAACTGGCTTTTCGCCCGTCCGGCGGTGCCCCGCAATAAGCATCCGATGGCCAATCTCGAGATGCTCAACTTGTGGTATTTCGGCGATCACGCCCGTCGGATGGAACCGGAGCTGGCGCTGGAGAAGCGGATTGGTTTCGAGGAGATCGTGGCGGGGCTGACTGAGGATTCGGCCCGGTTCGAGGCGAATCGTTGCCTATCGTGTGGAAACTGCATCGAATGCGATGGCTGTCTGGGTTCCTGCCCGGAGGACGCCATCATCAAGCTCGGAAAGGGTTTCCGCTATCGCTACAACTATGAGAGATGTACGGGCTGTGCCACCTGCTACGAGCAGTGCCCGGTGCACGCCATCGAGATGATCCCGGAGCGTTGAGATGACAGATCGTGTGATCCTCGACGGTAACGAGGCTGCTGCCTCTGTCGCCTATCGTGTGAATGAGTTGTGTTCGATCTATCCGATTACCCCGAGTTCGACGATGGCCGAGCTGGCGGACGAATGGTCGGCCCATCAACAGCCGAATGTCTGGGGCACGGTCCCCACCGTGATCGAGATGCAGTCTGAGGCCGGCGCCGCCGGCGCTATGCATGGGGCGCTGCAGGGGGGTGCGCTGTCGACCACCTTCACTGCCTCGCAGGGGCTGCTGCTGATGATTCCCAACATGTACAAGATTGCCGGCGAGCTGACCTCTACCGTCTTCCATGTGGCGGCGCGGTCGCTGGCCACTCAGGGGCTGTCGATCTTCGGTGACCATCAGGACGTGATGGCGGTCCGACAGACCGGTTTCGCCTTGTTGGCCAGCGAATCGGTGCAGCAAGCCCATGACCTGGCGGCGATCGCCCAGCTGGCGACCCTGACCTCCCGGGTTCCGTTCCTGCATTTCTTCGACGGTTTCCGGACTTCGCATGAGCTGAATACCATGCACCGGCTCAGCGACGAGCAGCTGCGCCGGTATCTGCCGGAATCGCTGATTCAGGAGCACCGGCGGCGGGCCCTGTCACCGGAGCATCCGTACATTCGGGGCACCGCGATGAATCCGGACACCTATTTCCAGGCCCGCGAGACCGTCAACCCCTTCTACGCTAAGGTTCCCGGTCTGGTCAGTGAGGCCATGCGAAAATTCGGGGAGCTGACTGGGCGCCATTACCAGTTGGTCAGCTATACCGGTGAACCGGACGCCGAGAGCGTCGTGGTGCTGATGGGGTCGGGTGTTGAGGCCGCCCAGCAGGCGGTCGACTATCTGCGTGCCCAGGGGCGCAAGGTGGGTGTGGTTTCGGTCCACTTGTATCGGCCTTGGCCGGCCGCGCAGGTGTTGGCCGCGATCCCGGCCACGGCGACCCGGATCGCGGTCTTGGACCGGACTAAGGAGCCTGGTTCCGGCGGCGAGCCGCTGTACTTGGATGTGGCGTCGACCCTGGGGGAGGCGTACGCACGGGGAGAGCGGCCGGCTATGCCGACGATCACGGGTGGCCGGTACGGGCTGAGTTCGAAAGAGTTCACCCCGGCGATGGTGGTCGGGATTTTCGACGAGTTGGCGAAGGCTTCACCGCGGCCCCGGTTCACGGTCGGTATCACCGACGACGTGTCGCTGAGCAGCATCGATTATGATCCGCACCTGGATCTGGAATCTCCACAGACCCTGCGTGCAGTCTTCTACGGAATGGGTTCTGACGGCACCGTCGGCGCCAATAAGAACACCATCAAGATCCTCGGCTCAACTCCTCGTAGCAAGAACGAGGGCCCGTTCTTCGCCCAGGGGTATTTCGTGTACGATTCGAAGAAATCGGGTTCCCGTACGGTGTCTCACCTGCGATTCGGGACGCAGCCGATCACGGCTCCGTACTTGGTGACGAAGGCAGGCTTTATCGGCTGCCATCACTGGTCGATTCTGGAACGGGTGGATGTGTTGGAGTTCGCCCGTCCCGGCGCCACTGTGCTGTTGAATTCTCACTATCCGGCCGACGAGGTTTTCGAGCATCTGCCGACCTCGATGCAGCGTAGGATCATCGATCTGGGCCTGCGGTTGTATACGGTCGACGCGAATGAGGTGGCCCGGTCGGCCGGGCTCGGCCGGCGTACTAACACAGTGCTGCAGACTTGTTTCTTTGCGATCTCGGGGGTGTTGCCGCGTGATGCCGCGATCGAGGCGGTGAAGCGGGCGATCACCAAGACGTATGGGAAGAAGTCGGCCGAGATCGTCGCTAAGAACCATGCTGCGGTGGACGCGTCGATTGCCCACCTGCACCAGGTTGAGGTGCCTGGGCAGGTGATTGGTGAGCGGGAACTGATCGCTCCGGTCCCGAATACCGCTCCGGATTTTGTCCGGGAGGTGACTGCCGCGATGCTGACCGGTCGGGGTGACGAATTGCCGGTCTCGGCGTTGCCGGTGGATGGTTCTTACCCGTCTGGTACGACCCAGTTCGAGAAGCGTAATGTCTCGGATATCGTCGCCGAATGGGATTCTGAGCAGTGCATCCAGTGCGGCAACTGCGCTTTTGTCTGTCCGCATGCGGTGCTGCGGGCCAAATACTATCCGACTAGTTCGCTAGAGACGGCCCCAGGGACTTTCCAGTGGGCCCCGCTGAATGCTGCCGGCGTGCCGCAGGGCGCGTACACGCTTCAGGTGTACGCCGAGGACTGCACCGGCTGCGGGTTGTGTGTCGAAGCCTGTCCCGTGAAGCCGCTGCGCAGCCCTGGGCGGAAGGCGATCAATTTGACTCCGCTGGAGGACCGCACCGATGCCAAGACTAATGTGGCCTTCTTTGAGTCGCTGCCGATCAATGACCGGGCCCGGTTGGATTTCGGTACGGTTCGCGGGGCTCAGTTCTTGGAGCCACTGTTCGAATTTTCCGGGGCCTGTGCCGGCTGCGGTGAGACCCCGTATCTCAAGCTGCTGTCGCAGCTGTTCGGGGACCGGGCAACCGTCGCTAATGCCACCGGCTGTTCCTCGATCTATGGCGGAAATCTGCCGACCACCCCGTGGGCGAAGAATGCCCGGGGTCGCGGGCCAGCCTGGTCGAATTCGCTGTTCGAGGACAATGCCGAGTTCGGGCTGGGGTTGCGGTTGGCTGCGGATCTGCACGCGAACCTGGCTCGGACCAGGCTGCGGGATCTGCGTGAATCAGTCGGCGCCGACCTCGCCGATGCGCTGCTGACTGCGCCTCAGGAGTATGAATCGGATCTGGTCCGTCAGCAGGAGCGGGTTGATCGGCTGCGGGCCCGGCTGCGGGAGCTGGAATCTAGTGACGATCCGGAATTGCGCCGCAAGGTCGCCGATCTGGCCTCGGTGGCCGACCATTTGCTGCGTCGCTCGGTATGGATCGTGGGTGGTGATGGCTGGGCGTACGATATCGGTGCCGGCGGCGTCGACCATGTTCTGGCCTCTGGCCGCGACATCAATATCCTGGTGATGGACACCGAGGTGTATTCCAACACCGGTGGCCAGGCCTCGAAGTCGACCCCACTGGGGGCGGTAGCGAAATTCGCCGCGGCCGGTAAGGTGACCAACAAGAAGGACCTGGCGATGCAGGCAATCGCGTACGGCAATGTGTACGTGGCTCGTGTCGCGATGGGTGCTGACCCGCAGCAGACGTTGAAGGCGTTCCGGGAGGCTGAGGCCTATCAGGGTCCGTCGCTGATCATCGCGTACAGCCATTGCATTGCGCATGGCATTGACATGAGCAAGGGGCTGGAGCAGCAGTATCGCGCGGTGAATTCCGGGCATTGGCCGCTGATCCGGTTCAACCCGGTCGTGAAGCGCAGGGGCGGTAATCCGTTCCTGCTGGATTCACCGCGGCCGCGGGTTCCGCTCAAGGAGTACATCTACAACGAATTGCGTTACAAGATGCTGGCTCAGGCCGATCCGGACGAGGCTGAGCGGATGCTCGAGTTGGCTCAGCACACTGTGGATCAGCGGTGGGCCACATACGAGGAGATGGCGACTCGTAATGCCTCGCAGTTCGAGACCGACGCCCGGTAGGGCCGACGAGGGAGGAGACCAAGATGAGGCTGGAAACCACCTACCTGGGCCTGCCGCTGCGCAACCCATTGGTGGCGTCGGCCGGGCCGTTGCAGCAGAGCGTGGACGGGGTTAAGGCGCTCGCCGACGCAGGTGTGGGGGCGATCGTCATGTACTCACTGCTGGAGGAACAGATCCGCGCCGAGCAGGCCCGTCAGATCGAAGTGGAGGAGCAGCAGACTGATTCGTACGCCGAAGCCCTGTCGTATTTCCCAGCGGTGCCGATTAAGGCTCCTGGTTCGGACCCGGTTTCGGCCGGTTATCTGAAGCTTCTGGAACGGGCCGCGAAGGCGGTTGAGGTGCCGGTGATTGGTAGCCTTAACGGTGCCAGTATGGGCGGCTGGATCTCTTTCGCAAAGCGGATGCAGGAGGCTGGAGCGGCCGCTTTGGAACTCAACATCTACTATGTGCCAGGTGATAGCCGAATCCCGTCGGAGGAGGTCGAGAACCGGCACTTGGAAATCCTGGTCGGAGTCAAGGATGCGGTCTCAATCCCGGTCGCGGTGAAGCTCGCTCCGTACTTCTCGTCGTTCGGTGACATGGCCGTCCAGTTGGACCAGCATGGCGCTGATGGCCTGGTGATGTTCAATCGTTTCTTCCAGCCGGATATCGACATCGAGACCATGCAGATGGAGCCTGGGGTCAGCCTGTCGAGCCCGTTGGATGGTCGCCTGCCGCGGACGTGGATCGCCTCGCTGCGGGGCCGGGTGCGAGCTTCGTTGGCTGGCAGCAGCGGTGTCGAGGGCAGCGAGGATGTCGTGAAGTATCTGCTGGCTGGGGCGGATGTAGTGATGACCACCTCCTCGCTGGTCCGCAACGGAGTGAACCACGCCGAGGCCCTGCTGGATGGGCTGCGATCGTGGATGGTTCACAAGGACTTCGCTAGCGTGGATGAGTTCCGTGGAATGTTGGCGTTGCCAGTCGATATCGACGCCGAACAGTACGAACGACAGGGCTATGTGGTGGCGCTGGAGCAGGCGAAAGCCCGGTACGGGTCACTGGCTGGTCTGTAAGTACACGTCCCAGTCTTTGTCAGTGATCATGGGATCGGGGATGCGCTGCGGAGGACAGCAGTAGCGAATATGGCCCCTTTTGATGGTCGATCTCGGCGATCACGAAGGCGACCAGGGCGGAGGCAATTCGTTCGATCGGTTGGACGATGCTGGACAGGCCGAGCGTCGCCGTGATGGGGCTGTCGTCGAAACCGAAGATCGAGTGAGCCGGGTCGAAACCGGAAATCGGATTGTCCTGCAGGTCGTTGACCACGCCCAAGGTCAGCGCGTCGCCGGAGCAGATCACTGCGGTGGCCCCGTTTTCCCGTAGCCGTGCCATGGCCTGGCGGCCTTCGTGGACCCCACCGCGGACCGTCCGGTCGAGTCGGTCCAGGCTGGACCGGTCCAGATGGGCGGCGATGCTGGTCATCGCTTGTCGCCAGGCAACCTGTCGTTCGATGGTACTGGCGGCCTGCTTCCAGCCGAGGAAGCCGATCTGCTCGTGTCCCAGGCGGCGCAGGTGGCGGATGGCCTCCACGATCCCGGTCGTATTGTCGATATCCACCCAGGAGTAGTCGGCGCCGTCGTACCGGGGCCGTCCGAAGGTCACGAACGGGACCTGAGCCTCCTGTAGCCTCCGAGGCCGCTGGTCACCGAAATCGACACGGGTGAGGATCGCGGCGTCGATCGCGGCCGAGTCGTACAGGTATTGGATCGTCTTGATCTCCTCCCGCTGATTGGTGGCGGTGAACAGGAGCGGGCGGTATTCATACTGCTCCAGGGACTCGGTCGTGGCGTGGAGCAGTCGCTGCATGATCTCTCCGCGGCTCCCGTCGGGTACTGGTACCAGCCGGATCGCCACGGTGTACGAGCGTCTGGTCCGCAAGGCACGAGCGATCGCCGAGGGGCGGTAGCCGGACCGGTCGATGTGAGCCTGTACCCGTTCTCGAGTCTCCTGTCCGACCAGGTGCGGAGCGTTGATGACGTTCGACACGGTCTGGCGCGATACCCCCAGTTCCTGGGCCAGGCTCAGCAGAGTTGGGCGACGCCTGAGGTCGCTCTTGGTCATGAAATACCCCCATCGTGGATCAAATGATGGGGGTACGAACCAGGATAGCCGGAGAGGGTCCAGTCCGGCGGCGCACGGCACTCTGAACGCTATTTTCACTATTTGATCGTGCAAATCCCTGCTAGAGCGACCTGCAATGGAGCCCGGTCTTAAGGACCGGGAATACTGCGTGTGCGTGTGCGCGCGTGTGTGCGTGTGCGTGGCTGCAATGGAGCCCGGTCTTAGAGACCGGGAATACGGGAGGATAACCGCCACGGCCATCGGGGCCGCCGGAGCTGCAATGGAGCCCGGTCTTAGAGACCGGGAATACGTCGTGCTGGTGAACGGCAGGCCGTCGCTGTATGCGAAGCTGCAATGGAGCCCGGTCTTAGAGACCGGGAATACGTCGTGCTGGTGAACGGCAGGCCGTCGCTGTATGCGAAGCTGCAATGGAGCCCGGTCTTAGAGACCGGGAATACGCAGAAAAAATGGCCGCGGCAACACCTTTTCTGCTAGCTGCAATGGAGCCCGGTCTTAGAGACCGGGAATACGCCGGGTTCCTGGCGGGTCCTCCGCCTGGCAGCTGAGGCTGCAATGGAGCCCGGTCTTAGAGACCGGGAATACTCTCTACGCAACCGCCCACGAAACCGAACGCCTAGCTGCTGCAATGGAGCCCGGTCTTAGAGACCAGGAATACTTCGGCGCTCGCTTCGTATTACAGCTGGGAAGCGGGGCTGCAATGGAGCCCGGTCTTAGAGACCGGGAATACAATCGGGCGGGCTGAGTCCAGCCCGATTGGGGAACTAGCTGCAATGGAGCCCGGTCTTAGAGACCGGGAATACGCGGCTGGCAAGAGAGTTGCGTTTAAGCCCGAAACTGCTGCAATGGAGCCCGGTCTTAGAGACCGGGAATACCCGCCCACAGCACGTGGCATGCTG
>ERZ772967.397-NODE-397-length-36036-cov-60.188238_pt1 | contig 36036 bp, 30 predicted proteins | sample MGYA00511677_ERZ772967 | MGnify/ENA primary metagenome ERZ772967 (study PRJEB29015, sample SAMEA2737931) | human oral metagenome | biome: human oral; feature: human-associated habitat; material: dental | place: China | collected 2146 ...
ATCCGGGCGAGGCGCTCTTCCTGGTCGGGGTCAACGGGGCGGGCAAGTCCACGCTTCTGCGCACCTGCTGCGGCCTGCTGCGTCCCCTGGACGGGCTCGTGCGGGTCCTGGGACTCGACCCGAGCCCGGCTTCCGCCGGCCTGCGCTCGGCGGTGGCCCGCGACACCGGGGAGGAGACGTTCTTCCCCGCGCTGAGCGTACGGGAGCATCTCACCATGGTCGCCCTGGGCCACGGCCTGGTCGATGCGGACGACGTGGTCGACTCGGTTCTCGAGAAGATGGGCATCATGCGGGTGGCGAACGCGGTTCCCGACCGCCTCTCCTCGGGTCAGCGCCGTCGTGTCGTTCTGGCCTCGGTACTCGTGCGGCCGCGCAGCCTGCTGGTGCTCGATGAGCCGGAGCAGCGCCTCGATCACACGACACGGCTCGCGCTGGCCGAGAGCATGGTGGCCGAGCGCGCGGCGGGCGGTGCGCTGCTCGTCGTCTCCCACGACCCGCTCCTGGTGCGGGAGGCGGCCACCGCTGTCCTCCTCGTCGGCGAGGAGACGCGGATGCTCACCGTGCCCGAGGGCGTGCGGGCCGTCGAGGAGGGCCGATGAGCGGACGCCAACCGGGAATGCTCGACGCGAGCCGGACGGATCCGCCGGATCTGGAGCGCATCAGGCGCCTGGCCAAGCAGTGGGCCGGGCGCCGCCGCCGGCTCACCCGCTCGGCGATGGAGGACTTCACCGACATCTACATGATCATCCTCGGAACGGCCATCGTGGTGATGATGACGATCCAGGGACTCGGGGTGATGGGCTCGACCGGATCCGCCGCGCCGTCCGGGTCGGCGCGGCTCGTCCCGGGCGATGCGGTGGGCCAGCCGGTCTGGCTCGCGGTCGGCGCGGTCATCGCGCTCATCGCCATCGGGCTCGGGCCCCTGCGACGACTCGGTCCGCTGTTCCTGCGTCCCGAGCAGGCTCAGTGGTGGTTGCCGCTGCCGGGCGACCGGTCGGCCCTGCTCCGACGGCTGGCGCGTCGCGAGCTCGCCGTCGTGTGGGCGCTCTCCTCGGCGGCGGGTGCGGTCATCGCGCTCATCGAGCGCAGCGGCGTGCTCGGCGCGGCCCGCTGGTCCGTGCTCGTGGGCGGCGTCGCGGGGCTGTCCCTGGCTGCTCTCCTCGCCGCGCAGGCGCACGGCGGGCCCGTTGTCGTCGTCAGGGCGCGCACGACGGCGCTGTCGGCGGCCGGGGCGTGCGCCGGTGCGAGTCTGCTCTCACCGCTGTCGGACGCGCACGCCGCGCTCGTGCCCGTCATCATCGGGGCCGTCCTCGTCCTGGCGACGGCGATCTGGTGGCGACGCGGGCCCGGCCGGCACCTGGCGGAACTGGACGACGACTCGCTGCTCCAGGCCAGTGCGCGCGCCTTCGGGGCTCACGCCGCGGCCCTGGCGATGGACACCCGCGCCCTGGGCCGGATGATCTCGTCTCCCCCTCGCCGGCCGACTCGGCCCGCCGGACTGCGTCTGGCGCGCGTCTGCGTGAGACTGCCCGGTGCGCTCAGGACGGTCCTGGGCGTGGGCGCCGTGGACTGGCTGCTCCTGGCGCGCCAGCCCTGGCGCCTCGCACGGGTCGCCGCGAGCGCGCTGCTCGTCGTCGGCGTCGTCGCCACGACCTCGTCGGGGCTCGTCACCGCGGTCGTGTTCGCGACGGGAGGGTGGTTCGCCGCGCTCGCGGTCGCCGAGCCCGCGCGCCGCGCCCATGCGGATCCCGGCCCCGACGAGTCGTGGGCCGCGCGCCCGGTGTGGGTGCGCGCCGGGCACCTGCTCGTGCCCACGGGGGTCATGCTCCTGTGGGCGCTGAGCATATGGGGCGCGCTCGTCCTCCGGGCGGCACCCGGGCAGGGCGTCGTGAGCACGCTCCCCCTCGCGATCGCATGCGGGGTCGGCTGGGGTGGGGTGGCGCTCCGATCGGGCTTCCGTCGGGATCCCGACTTCTCGACGCTGATCCTCACACCGCTGGGGGCGATACCCGCCGGGGCGGTGGGGATGGTCGTCTCCGGTCCTGATGCGGCGGTTCTGGTCTGTCTGCCAGCGGCTCCAGTGGTCGCGGGGCTCCCGGTGACCGGCACCCTCGTGGCCGGGCAGGTGCTGGCCAGCGCACTGGCCCTGATATGGGCCCTGCGGGTGAACCGCGCGCGCTGAAGAGCCGGGCGCCCGGTGCGGCCCGCACGGCGCCCTCACACGTCCAGGGCGTAGAGGATCGTGCCCCGCGTGGGCGTGTATCCCAGATTGCGGTACAGGTCGACGGCTCCGGTGGGATTGTCCGAATCGACGCCGGCCGCGGCGTAGTCCATGCCGTCACGCCGGTAGACGCGCATGGCGGCCGTCAGGAGGGCCGGAGCCACTCGCCGGGTCCGGTACTCGGCGAGCACTCCCAGCACATCCGTGTACCCCTCGCGCCATCCCAGTGCCGCCCAGTCCTGCTCGTAGCGCCCCGACCGCAGGAAGCCGGCCACGCGCGCCCGGTCCCCCGAGCGGTCCATGGCGACGAAGCTCCACCCGGGGGCGAAGTAGGCGCGGCCGGCCCTCCACTCGTCCCGCGTCATCTCACTGGCCTCGTACTCGCCGTCGGCGACCTGGTTGTGCGCGATGCGCACGACCTCATCGAGCTCCTCGCTCCACGGCTCGATGGTGAGGAAGCCGTCGATGTCCACCTCCGGAATGTCATCGGTCAGGCTGCGACGCACCTCGCGGTACCACCGGCGGGGCTCGAAGCCCAGATCGCTCAGGTGGTTCTTCATGCGCTCGTCGTCCTCCAGGACGGTGGTCACGATGTGGGCCGGTGCCGCGACAGCCGCCGATCCGGGCGCGGCCGCCGCGCGCTCGGTGCCGATGAGGTGACGGGCGCGCTCGGTCTGCCAGTGCAGGAGCGCTCCGCCGATGCCCCGCTCGCGGAAGTCGGGGTCGACGACGCCGATCATCGAGGCGTAGATCTCGGCGGCGGGCCGCAGTCGCACCAGGGCGAAGGCGCGCATGACTCCCAGGGCATCCCGTCCGGCCACGCCGGAGTAGGTCGGATCGACGAAGTAGTCCGCCGTCTCCTCCGCCGTGGTCCGGTAGGGCGGGTCATCGACGGACTCGGCACGGGCGATGAGCGCGGCCAGCGCCCCGTTGTCCAGCGGGCTCAACGGGGCCCAGAACAGGTCGCGGGGGAGCGCCGAGCGCGGGCCGGGGCGCAGCATCGACCAGGGACCGACGACTCCTGCGCGACGCGAGGATCCGTATACGGGGGCCATGAGCGCCTCCTTGCGCGGTTCGGGGCTGCCCGGCGGCGACAGCGGGTTACCGGGCACCATACCCGATGCGGATGACGCCCATGCACCCGCGTCAGGCGTCGATGCGCTCGCGGTCGATGTCGGCGGCGCCCTCGACGATGAAGCCGCGGCGGGGCTCGACGGCCGAGCCCATGAGCAGCTCGAAGACGTTCTCCGCCTCCATGAGCTCGGCCTCGTCGCTCAGGGTGATGCGCCGCAGGGTGCGGTGCTCGGGCTCCATGGTGGTCTCGGCGAGCTGGTGGGCGTCCATCTCGCCCAGGCCCTTGTAGCGCTGCGGCTCCTTGAAGCTGCGCCCCTGCCCCTCCAGCGTGCGCAGCGTGCGCACCAGCTCGTCGTCGGAGTAGGTGTAGATGACCTCCTTCTTGCGGCGTCCCGAGCCGGAGACCTCGATGCGATGCAGCGGCGGGACGGCGGCGAAGACGCGACCGGCCTCGATCATGGGCCGCATGTAGCGGAAGAAGAGCGTGAGCAGGAGGGTGCGGATGTGGGCGCCGTCCACGTCGGCGTCCGTCATGAGGATGACCTTGCCGTAGCGTGCGGTCCCGATGTCGAAGGTGCGCCCGGAGCCGGCTCCCACCACCTGGATGATGGCGGAGCACTCGGCGTTGCGCAGCATGTCGGCCTGCGAGGCCTTCTGGACGTTGAGGATCTTGCCGCGGATGGGCAGCAGCGCCTGGAACTCGGAGTTGCGGGCGTTCTTGGCGGTGCCGAGCGCCGAGTCGCCCTCGACGATGAACAGCTCGGAGGCCGTCACGTCGTCGGAGCGGCAGTCGGCGAGCTTGGCGGGCAGGGTCGAGGTCTCCAGCGCGGTCTTGCGACGGGTGATCTCCTTGTGCATGCGCGCGCTGACGCGTGCGCGCATCTCGCCCACGATCTTCTCCTGCAGGGCCCGGGACTGGGCCTTGAGATCGCGCTTGGAGGAGGTCAGCAGCGCCGTCAGCTCCTCGTCCACCACCTTGGCGACGATCTGGCGCACGGGCGCCGTGCCCAGGACCTCCTTCGTCTGCCCCTCGAACTGGGGCTCGGGCACGCGCACGGTGACCACCGCGGTGAGCCCGGCCAGGATGTCGTCCTTCTCGATGCGCCCGTCACGGCTGGTGACCTTCAGCGCACGCGAGTTGGAGTCGATCTGCTTGCGCAGCACCCTGGTGACGGCCTGCTCGAAGCCCGCCAGGTGGGTGCCGCCCATGGGCGTGGCGATGATGTTGACGAAGGAGCGCTCGGTCGTGTCGTAGCCGATGCCCCAGCGCAGGGCGACATCGACGACGCAGGTGCGCGTCACCTCGACGGGGCGCAGGTGGCCGCTGGCGCGGTCGAGCTGCTGGACGGTCTCGGCGTAGGTGCCCCGCCCGGTCAGGTGGAAGGTGTCGGTCACCGAGCCGTCGGTGGCGAGGAAGTCGACGAAGTCCGCGGTGCCGCCCTTGGCCCGGAACACCTCGGCGCCCCCGTTCTCGTCCTGTCCTCGGGCTCCCCGGGCCGTGGTGTCGAGCGGGTCCCCCGCGGTCTCGGCGGCGCTCCTCGCCGCCGCCCGCATCGCCAGGTCGTCGGTGGTCCTCGATCCCGACGACGGCGCGCCCTCGGCCCGCGCGGCCTCCTCGGCGCTGCGCTCGTCGGTCAGGGACAGGGTCAGTCCGGGCACGAGGAAGCTCGTCTGCCGCAGGCGGGCGCGCAGCGCCGCGGCGTCGTACTCCGCCGGGGAGGGGAAGATCTGCGGATCGGCCCAGTAGCGCACGCGCGTGCCGGTGACGCCCCGGCCGACCCTGCCGATGACGCGCAGCTCGGAGGCCTCGGTGTACTCCTCGAAGGGCGAGGCGAGGCTCGGGCCGCCGGGCGGGTCGTCGAAGACGCCGGGCACGCCGCGGCGGAAGCTCATCGCGTAGGTCCTGCCGCCGCGGTCGACCTCCACGTCCATGCGGGCGCTCAGCGCGTTGACGACGCTCGCGCCCACTCCGTGCAGGCCGCCGGCCGAGCCGTAGGAGCCCCCGCCGAACTTCCCCCCGGCGTGGAGCTTGGTGTAGACGAGCTCGACGCCGGTCAGCCCGGACGACGGCTCGACGTCGACGGGCACGCCGCGCCCGGTGTCCCGCACCTCGATGGAGCCGTCGGCGTGGACGATGACGTCGATGCGGTCGCCGTGGCCCTCGAGCGCCTCATCGACTCCGTTGTCCACGATCTCCCACACGCAGTGCATGAGGCCCCGCTGGTCGGTCGAGCCGATGTACATGCCGGGGCGCTTGCGCACCGCCTCGAGCCCCTCCAGCACGGAGAGGTGGCGGGCGGAGTAGTCGTGAGAGGGGGCTGTCGCTGCTGTCGTTCCGGTCCGGGGCACGGGGGCAATCTAGCGGACGGATCTCGAACACGTGTTCTCCCGCGCCACGGTGTGACCATCGCCCGTCCGGATGCGCCCGCATTCGGCGCCCGGGCGCCTCGGCAGCGCGCAGGACCACTCCCCCGTTACCTTGTTGGTGGTCCCGGGTGGTCCGGGGCTGGGCCAGTTGTTGTGGGCACGGGTGTCTTGCCCCTGTCCGTAGATGATCCGGGGGGCGAAAGTCATCCATGGTGGCTGGGCGCTGGTGATCGCTGATAAGGGGAACGACCCGCCGTAGAGGGGGTGAGGTGTTTCGCAGGCGTGGGTGCGGGGCCGGTCGTCCACCGGCTGGCCCTTGCATACAGGAGCGAGAGGCGGCAGAAGAGATGGATATCGAGGATGCCGGGCGTCTTCATCGGTATCGGGCGTCGGCAAGGAGTGAGCACTGGGCCACGGCCCTGACCCGGGCCGGCAGGAAGGTCTGTGACAAGGCCCTTCCTAACGACGAGGCGCGTCTGCGCGCCCTCTACGACAAGCTGGCCGGTCACGGGAGCCTGCTGGTGGTGGTCGACCAGCCCGCCACCATCGGGGCCCTGGCCGTGGCGGTGGCCCAGGAGACGGGCATCACCGTGAGCTACCTGCCCGGACTGTCCATGAGACGCATCGCCGACCTGACACCGGGCAGCGCCAAGACCGACGCGAAGGACGCGGCCGTCATCGCCGACGCGGCCAGGAGCATGCCCCACACCCTGCGCTCCGTGAGTACCTCGGACGAGGACGCGGCCGCCTTGTCGATGCTGACTGGCTTCGACCTGGACCTGGCCCGCCAGGTCAACCAGACGGCCAACCGGATTCGGGGCCAGTCGTTCACCCAGACCCCGCCCAGCCCTCGAGCAGGTGCTGGGGCCCTGGCCGGGCGCACGACGCCGCCGGGGAGGCCCGTCGCCGCCTGGCCCACCCCCGCCATGCTGAGGAAGGCCGGCCAGGCACGAATCGACGCCAGGCTCAAGAAGCACGGGTGCAGGCGGCACGCCACCTGGGCCGGCCAGATCGTCTCGGCCCTGGAGCGCCAGAGCGTGGTGGTCGCCGGCACCGACGCCGCCGCAGTGGTGCTGCCGCACCTGGCGAGCCGGCTCATCGCCCCACGCGCTCAGCGGGCTGATGTCGCCGCCCAGGACAGTGGCCCTGGCGGGTGGCCCACCCTCATGTGCCAGGTCCTGACCACCCGTGCCCGGGATCAGGGGTCCCGGCCGCCGCCGTCCTTGCTGGCCGAGACCCCGACCAGGACCTCCAGTCACCGGGGCACAGCTGGCCTCCTACGCCGGCCTGGCACCGGTGACCAGGAGATCGGGCTCATCGATCCGCGGCGAGCACGTCTCCCACGGCGGCAACAAGAGGCTCAAGCGCGCCATGTTCCTGTCCGCCTTCGCCTCCCTGCGCTCCGACCCCGTCTCCCGGGCCTACTACCAGCGCAAACCAGGCCAGGGCAAACGCCTTGGGCCAAGCCGTCCTCGCCCTGGCCCACCGCCGCATCCCGACCCTGCACGCCATGATCCGCAACGACACCCTCTACGACCCACAACCAGCCACGAAACTACCCACCGCCACTTGACACACCACATAGGGGCACCCCCCGACGCGCCGGCGGGCGACTCGGAGACCCGGCGGCTCAACGTCCGGTCGCCGTCGGGGCGGCGCCACGGCGGCGGTGGGCGCGGCGCTGGGAGAGCCGCTGGGCCACCAGCAGCGCGGCGCACACGGCCAACCCCAGCAGGCCGAAGCCCCAGCCGGGTTCGGCCAGCACCAGGCGCCGCCCGGACCCGAGGAGCGCATCGGCCAGCAGAACCAGGCATAGCACCACGTTCCGCGCGATCACGGGCGGTCCGACCCGTGCGCGCAGAATGCTGCCGTAGCAGCCGCAGTCCGTCGTAATACCGCGGGACAGGACGCTGCCGGCCGCCCCGGCGAGGAGCGCCAGCAGCACCCCGGCCACGACCTCCGAGGCCGGTAAGAGGAGCCCGAGCACGAGGCAAGCCGCCAGCAGCATCTCCACGACGGGGAGCGCGAAGGCGATCGCCTCGGCGACGGGGCGCCTGACGATCCGGTATCCGAGCACGTCAGAGACTCCCGCGCCGTAGTCCTGGAGGAACTTGCCGTAGGCACTGACCGTCAGCAGCACCCCGGTGAGGATGCGCACGACGGCGAGCGCTGTCTCAATCACGACGTCCCGCCTCCCATCGTCTCAAACGCATGCCAGTGTCGAGTTCTCGCAGTGGTTCCACAGGCAGTAACTGCACCAAACCAGTCCGCATACAGGAGCGGCGGCACCAGCCCAAATGCATGCGCCACAGCATTCGAAGAAGCCCTTGTCAACCTTCGTGCACACCCACTGAGGACGAGTGAGCACAGGACAAGGAAACTCATCGCCATCTGCCCAGCCATTGGGGTCGGACCCCGCAGGTGCCATTGTCAATGAATCCGCAGATCGCCCAACCTCTTGCAACTCGATATAGCCACCATCCGCGCTGTCCGCCCAACGCATCACGCGCGAATCCACCACCTCTCCCCCGTCAGTGGAAAGTAACTGCAGAATCAAGGCATAACGACCATCATTCGCACCAACACCGACTCTCCGAACAACGCTGCCGTCATCGAGCGCTCCCTGCGCAACTAAGAAAGATGTCGGAGTCAGACCACTGAGCGCTGACACCTCATCGCCCGTCAAAGCCGACGATACATCAATGAGTCGCTCTGACGGGATATTCTGCTCCCAGCACTCATCCGAACTCATCGAACACTGTAAAAAGCTCGAGCCTCCGGAAGCACGGTCACCAATGCCCCGAACATCGCAGCGCCGAGCCCGGCCTTCAACATATTACGTCGCTTCACCATCGAACACCTCTCAGGGAATTGAATGCGGACACTCCACTCGGGCCCGCATTCGCCTCGTTCACCTCTACGCGAACATGTCATTTATTATGATACTACCAAGTCGACCCATACGTCAATGAGTCGATCAACAATCGACGTCAATAAACGCACCCTGTGAGGGAAGAGGGAATTCGTATGGAATTAGGTGCATGATTCCATGGAAGAAGTTCGACGTTGCAGAAAAAGAGAAGAGAAGATGAGGATCTGCGAGGCGTCTCGAGCGGACCAGCCGCCGACCCTCCTGAGCTCGACCGCCTCTCCCATGTCAGGAGGCCACGGGGCCGCCCCCCCGATCGTCCTCCGGACGGACCGCCCAGGTGCTCGCCGCCGTCCCCGCTGCGCGCCGGCGCGCGGCGCCGTCTCATCCCGTCGTTCGCCGTGGGCGCAGACCCTGCGCCCCGGGCGGAAACCGGGGCGTCGAAGTGCGACGTCCGCCCCTCGGCGTGATCTCATTGGATCCATGAACACGACAAGCACCCCCGTCACCGCCCCGGTGACTGCGCCGACCCCCACGGCCTCCCCCGCGAGGGGCTCGTCCGCCGCTGAGCGCGAGCTCACCACCGCCGACCGCTGCGACGCCTGCGGCGCCCAGGCCTTCGTGCGCGTCGTCCTCGCCTCGGGCGAGCTGCTCTTCTGCGGCCACCACGGCCACCGCAACATGGCCGCCCTGGAGCGTCAGGCCCTGTTCATCCAGGACGAGACCTCGCGTCTGATCGCGACGGACTGACCGGGGGACGAGCTCCCCCGGGACGGGGCGCCCGCCCACGAGAGGGGCGGGCGCCCCGTCGCGTCCATCGAGGCCGGCCCCATATCCATCTCCATACCCATCGCGGGCCCCCGCCTAGACGGGCGAGCGCTCCATGCGCCAGGCGGCGTCCCAGAACATCCACTCATGACGGCAGGCCGTCGCGAACGACGCGTGCATGCGCTCGCGCTCGCCATCGCCGGCCGCCTGCGCCAGCCGGTCGGCGATGGAGCGAACCCGGTCGGTCGATCGCTCGAAGGCGGGATCGGCGTACGTGGCGATCCAGTCGCCGTACGGGTGGGCGCCCAGGTCGCCGGCCCGCGCGATCATCCCGGCGCCGACGTCCTGGTAGATCCAGAAGCAGGGCAGCACCGCGGCCACCGCCACGCCGTAGGACCCGAGAGCGCAGCGGGCGCGCAGGAAGTCGGTGTAGGCCCGGCACGTCGGCGAGGCGTCGGCACCCGCCGTCAGGTCCACGTGCGCCGCGTGCAGGGCGCGCTCGACGACGACCGCCTCCCGGGCCGCGTCGCACCAGAAGACGAACTCGTCGGGCTCGTCGCTCAGCGCCGCCACGCCGGCCAGCGCACGCCCGTACTCGGCCAGGTACAGCGCGTCCTGGGCCATGTAGTAGTCGAAGCGATCCCTGGTCAGGGACCCCTCTCCCAGGCCCCGTACCAAAGGCAGCGCGTCGATGGCGTCGCGCACCGGCGCGGCGCGCTCCCAGGCCTCGGCGGTGAAGGACGCGGTCGCCGCTCCCGGCCGAGCCGGAGGGTCAACCGAGCCATGAGCGGCATGCGCGTCACGCATGCCAGTCGTGTCGGTCGTGCCGGTCATGTCCCTCTCGGCTCCCCCCAGTCCTCGTCATTCTGCGCCCACAGCCGGTGGAAGTGGTGGACGGGACCGTGCCCGTGCCCGACGCCCAGGGCGTCGGCGTGCTCGATGGCACCGGTGAGGTAGGCCTTGGCGTCGCGCACCGCCTCCAGCCAGGTCGCCCGGCGCGGCCGCAGCGAGGCGATCGCCGAGGACAGCGTGCAGCCCGTCCCGTGAGTGTTCTTGGTCGTCACGTGGCGCCCGCGCAGGAGGACGGTGGAGTCGGCATCGGCGTAGGCGTCCACGGACTCCTGAGCATCCGCGGTGCCGGCCGTGCCAGCGGCGCCGCCGGTGCCGACGGCGAGGTGGCCGCCCTTGACCAGCACCCGTTGAGCGCCCTGTTCCACCAGTCGCCGCGCCTGAGCGCGCAGCGCCCCCGTATCCGCCGCGGCCTCCTCCCCCAGCAGGACGGCCGCCTCGTGGAGGTTGGGCGTGATGAGATCGGCCACGCCGCACAGGCGGCGCACGGCTCCGACCGCCTCCTCATCCAGGAGACGGTCGCCGGAGGTGGCGACCATGACCGGGTCGAGGACCGTGTGGGAGAGCCCGGGCAGGTACTCCCCCACGGCGTCGGCCAGCTCGGCGGTGGCGAGCATGCCGATCTTGGTGGCATCGGGGACGATGTCGTCCAGCAGAGTGTCCAGCTGGAGGCGGACGAAGTCGATGGGCACGGCGTGCACGCCCGTCACGCCGCGCGTCGACTGCGCGGTCAGGGCCGTGATGACGCTCATCCCGTAGGCGCCGAGCGCGCTCATGGCCTTCAGATCGGCCTGGACACCGGCGCCCCCGCTGGGATCGGAGCCGGCGATGGTCAGGGCGGTGACGGTCGTCGAGCGAACCTCCGAGCGGGTCATCCCCGACCTCCCCCGTCCCAGGCGGCCCGTAGGCCGACGGCGGCCGCCCGCGGATCCTCGGCCGTGCAGATGGCCGAGACGACGGCGGCTCCGTCCAGGCCACCCGCGCGCAGGGCCGGCAGGTCGGCGGCGGTGATGCCGCCGATGGCCACGGAGGGCAGGTCGGTCAACGCGGCCATGCGAGCCACGCCGTCGGCACCGAGGCCCCTCGGGGCATCGGCCTTGGTGGCGGTGTCGTGCACGACGCCGATGCCGACGTAGTCGCAGGCCCCCTCCGCCCGGGCGGCGCGCAGCTCGTCGGGGGTCGCAGCCGACAGCCCGATGCAGGCGTCGTCCCCGATGAGGGCGCGCACGACGCCGGCGGGAAGATCGGACTGGCCGACGTGGACGCCGGCCACCGGAGCGCCGAGGTCGCGCGCGGCCAGGAAGACGTCGACGCGGTCGTTGACGATGACGGGGACTCGATCGCCCACCGCTCCGGCCACGGCTCGGACCTGGGCCAGGAAGGGGCCGCCGTCGGTGCCCTTGGCGCGCAGCTGGACGCAGGTGACTCCGCCGTCGACGGCGGCCTCGACGGTCTGGAGGACGCTGCGCCCGCGCGAGCGGCACTGGCCCTCGTCGGTGACGAGGTAGACGGACAGGTTCGGCACGGCCCTCATGCCGGCTCCTGACCAACGGTGTCGGCGGCGCTGATGGTGATGGACCCCAGGTCGTCCGTCTCCAGGTCGTACAGGGCGTCGAGGAAGGCGGGCTGGAAGGAGCCAGGGCCCGCCGACCGGGCTTCGGCGCGCTTGGCCGCGGCGCTGTAGACCGCGTGGCAGGCGACCGTGCGGACGCGGGTCGTATCGGCCCCGGCGCACTCGCCACGGCTCCCCCCGACGTCGCGCGCCCGTCCCGCGGCGATGAAGGCGGCGATGAGGGCTCCCAGGGCGCAGCCGCCGCCGGTGACGCGGGTGAGCATCGGCGAGCCGCCGACGATGCGGGTCACGTGCGCCCCGTCCACGATCGCGTCGACCGGTCCGGAGACCGCCACGACGCATCCGAAGCGCTCGGAGACCGAGTGGGCGGCATCCATGGCGGCCTCGACGTCGGCGGCGGTCTCGGGCCCGCGCCCGCCGCCCGCGCCGAGCAGCGCCATGATCTCCGAGGCGTTCCCGCGCACGACCGCGGGCCCCATGGCGATCAGCTCGCGGGCCAGGGCCGTGCGGTGGGCGAGCGAGCCGATGGCGACCGGGTCCAGCACCCAGGGGGTGCCCGCCTCCCCGGCCGCCGTCGCGGCCTCCAGGGCGGCGGCGCGCTGCTCGGGCTGAGGCGTGCCGAGGTTGATCAGCAGCCCGGAGGCCGCGGCGGCGAAGGGCCCGGCCTCACCGGTGATGTCGACCATGGCGGGGGCCGCTCCGACGGCGAGCAGGACGTTGGCGGTGATATTGGCGGCCACCGAGTTGGTGATGCAGGAGACAAGGGGGCCCGTCTCGCGGACGGTCTGGAGGATGGAGTGGGCGCGAACGCGCTGCGTCATGCGACATCCCTTCGTCAGCATTGTCTGAACAGGTTCAACGGGTGTGTTCTCAGCCTCGTGGGCACCCCGTGTCGATGACCGACCGTAGCACGACGGCGGCCCCGGGGCACCAGGGACCCGGGGCCGCCGCCCGAGCGATCGTCAGTCCAGGTAGTCGCGCAGCACCTGGCTGCGCGAGGGGTGGCGCAGCTTGGACATGGTCTTGGACTCTATCTGCCGGATGCGCTCACGGGTGACCCCGTAGACCTTGCCGATCTCGTCCAGCGTCTTGGGCTGTCCGTCGGTCAGGCCGAAGCGCATGGAGACCACGCCCGCCTCGCGCTCCGAGAGCGTGTCGAGCACGGCGTGCAGCTGCTCCTGCAGGAGTGTGAAGCTGACGGCGTCCGCCGGGACGACGGCCTCGGAGTCCTCGATGAGATCGCCGAACTCTGAGTCGCCGTCCTCGCCCAGCGGCGTGTGCAGGCTGATGGGCTCCCGGCCGTACTTCTGGACCTCGACGACCTTCTCCGGGGTCATGTCCAGCTCGACCGCCAGCTCCTCGGGCGTGGGCTCGCGGCCCAGGTCCTGGAGCATCTGGCGCTGCACGCGCGCGAGCTTGTTGATGACCTCGACCATGTGGACGGGGATGCGGATGGTGCGCGCCTGGTCGGCCATGGCGCGGGTGATCGCCTGGCGGATCCACCAGGTGGCGTAGGTGGAGAACTTGTATCCCTTGGTGTAGTCGAACTTCTCCACCGCGCGGATCAGGCCCAGGTTGCCCTCCTGGATGAGATCGAGGAAGAGCATGCCGCGCCCGGTGTAGCGCTTGGCCAATGACACCACCAGGCGCAGGTTGGCCTCGAGCAGATGGTTCTTGGCGCGCTGGCCGTCCTGAGCGATCCGGTGCAGCTCGCGGCGGTACTTCGCCTCCAGATCGTTGCCCTGCGTTCCCAGCAGGTGCTCGGCGTACAGGCCGGCCTCGATGCGCTTGGCGAGCTCGACCTCCTGGGCGGCGTTGAGCAGCGCCACCTTGCCGATCTGCTTGAGGTAGTCCTTGACCGGGTCCGCGGTGGCCCCGGCGGTGACGACCTTCTGGGCCGGCTCGTCGGCCTCGTCGGAGTCGGAGACCGTGAAGGAGCCGTCCTTGTCCCTCTCGGAGCGAGACTTCCTCCCGGACTTCTTGCCCGCCGCCTTCTCCGCCTGCTCGCGCCGGATGCGATCGAGCTCACCGGTCAGGGCGGCGATGGACGGGCTCATCTTGATGCCCTTGATGATCCAGCCGCGGAAGATGAAGCCGTTGCTCGTCAGGAACTCGCGGGCGACGACGGGGCGCTCCTCCTCGGGGATCACGAAGCGGGGCACGGGGCCGTGGCCGTAGGGGGCCAGGGTGATCGGGTCCTCGAGCGTGCCGTTGCCCGAGAGCTCAAGGCCCTCGACGGTAGTGCGGCTGCGCACGTACAGGGTCGCGCCGGGGGCGAGCTTGACCCCCTTGAGAGCGGCGGCGGTGTTGAAGGGGTTGCGCTTGGTGCCGTCGCCGTTCTCCTCCAGGCTCACGTCGAGGTAGTAGTCCCGCAGCTCGGGAGCGGGGTCGTCGTCCTCCTGCGCGACGGCGTCGTCCTCGCCCTCCTCCTCGGCGCCCGAGCCGTCGTAGTCGTCATCCTCGGAATCCTCGACGTCCTCGGAATCGTCATCGGCGTCATCATCAAGATCGTCGAGATCGAGGTCCTCGTCGTCCTCGGGGATCTCATCGACGTCATCAGCGCGCTGGGTGCGCTTCCGCGTGAGTGTGGAAGAAGGCACGGAGTTCCTTTCGCGTGGGCGGACCGATCGGGGTGAGGCGGGTGCCGGTCGGCGGGGGGCTCGATGGCGCACTCACGGCCGACGCAGCAGGAACCTCTCAACTATAGCGTTTATTCCCACCTCTTCGCTCCGGGGTCGGGACCCGCGCGCCGCTGAACCGACCTCCGCCCCGTTACGCTGATCCGCATGACCGTTCTTCCCCCCGCACTACGGGCAGTGCGCACCGTGGTCGGCACCAGGCTCGCCCACGTACTGGGCGTCCACCGGGCCCGGTGGGCCGACGCGTCCCCGGCCTCCGACGACCTGCTCGACGCCGCCGAGGCCCTGGTGTCCTCGGGCAAGCGGATGCGGGCGGTCCTCGGCGCCGTCGGGCTGGCGCTGGGCACGCCGGGCGCGGGGGCTCCGGAGCGGGACGGGCTTATGACGGGCGTCACCGCCGCACGTCTCGGGGCGGCGCTCGAGCTCTATCAGGCCAGCGCCCTGGTTCACGACGACGTCATCGACGCGGCCCTCACACGCAGAGGCCTCCCCGCGGCGCATCGGCGATACGCCGCCCAGCACGCCGCCTCCAGCTGGCGCGGCGACGCGACGACCTACGGCGGCAGCGCCGCGATACTCCTGGGGGACCTGCTCATGTCGCTGGCCGGCGCCGAGATGGGCGCCGCCGTCGAGTCGCTCGCCGGCGGGGCGCGAGCGGCCCCCGCCCGGGACGCCTTCGACGCCATGACCGCGGAGGTCGCCGTCGGGCAGTTCCTCGACGTGCGCAGCGAGGTGACCCCCCTGCCCGCCCCCGACGACGATCCACACGTCGCGGGTCGGGCCATGCTCGACTCGGCACTGGCCGTCGTACAGCGCAAGTCCGCGCGCTACTCGGTCATGCACCCCCTGCTCATCGGCGCGCTCCTGGGGGGCGCGACCACCGACTCGCCCCTGTACGCCGCGCTCCGGACCTTCGGGGAGGAGGTGGGCATCGCCTTCCAGCTGCGCGACGACGTCCTCGGCGTCTACGGGGATCCCGACCAGACCGGCAAGCCGGCCGGTGACGACCTGCGCGAGGGCAAGCGAACCGTCCTGCTGGCCATGGCGTGGCGGCGGACCGACCGGAGCGGCCGGGTCCTGCTGTCCCGGGTCCTGGCCAACCGGGACGCGTCATCCGGCATGATCGCGGCCGCCTCCGACCTCATCCGCGACTGCGGCGCCCTGGCCGCTCACGAGGAGGAGATCGCCGCCCGCGCCCGGACCGGTCTGCGCGCCCTGGACGACGCTCCCCCCGGAGCGCTCGACGAGGTCGGCCGCGCCGATCTCTCGGCCCTGGCACGGGCTCTGACGGCGCGCGACGCCTGAGCGCCGCTCCGCGGACCGGACGGGCCCGCCGGGTCCTGACCCGCCTCGCCCCGTCGGAGCCTTAGAATCGATCCGTGGTCAAGGATCCTCTCACCGGTCGCCTGGTCGACTCCCGCTACGAGATCGTCGACCGTGTGGCGCGTGGCGGAATGGCGACCGTCTACCGGGCGCATGATCGCCGGCTCGACCGCGTCGTCGGGCTCAAGCTCATGCACGCCCACTTGGCCGACTCCCCCGATTTCGTGGCCCGTTTCCGGCGCGAGGCACGGGCCGCGGCGCGCCTGTCGAACCCGGGTGTGGTCGCCGTCTACGACCAGGGCAGCCTCGACGGCGTCGCCTACCTGATCATGGAGTACGTCGAGGGCCCGAACCTGCGCGACCTCATGGCCGCCGGTCCCCTGTCGGTGCGCGAGGCCCTGGGCCTGACCGCCCAGATCCTGCGCCCGCTGGGCGCCGCGCACCGTGCGGGCCTGGTCCACCGCGACGTCAAGCCCGAGAACGTCCTGCTGCCCGCGGACGGCTCGGTCGCCAAGGTCGCCGATTTCGGGCTGGCCCGCGCGGTCACCGAGGCGACGCAGACCACCACCGGCAACGTCCTGGGAACCGTCGCCTACCTCGCCCCCGAGCTCATCACCTCGGGATCCACCAGCCCGCGCGCCGACGTGTTCTCCGTGGGCGTCATCGTCTACGAACTGCTCACCGGCGAGCAGCCGTTCGCCGCCGACGCCCCCGTCCAGATCGCCTTCCGCAACGTCCACGAGGACATCCCCCCGCCCTCGGCCATGGTCCCGGACCTGCCCGCCGAGGTGGATGAGCTCGTGTCCACCATGACACGGCGCGATCCGGAGCTGCGCCTCCAGAACGCCGACGAGGCGCTGGCCCTGCTGCGCGCGGCTGCCGCGACCCTGACCGAGGAGCAGCTGCTGGTCAAGCGCGGCGGCGGAGCCGGGTCGGTGCGCACGCAAGAGGTCCTCGCCGCCAACGCCGAGGCCGCCCGCACCGCCATGGGGGCCCAGTCCCCCGAGGAGCCCGCGGACCGGAAGGATGCGGGCCAGGAGGAACAGGATGCGGCGCCGGGGGCCGGACTGCGCACGGTCTCCCTCCCGATCGGCTCGATCGGGCCGGACGCCGAGGGCACCGGTGAGGGAGGCACCCGGCGCCTGGCGCGCGAGGAGCTGTCGAAGGCCGACGACCAGAGCACGATCGCGGTGCCGCGCAGGGACTCGCGTCGCATCCGGCGCCGCGTTCTCCTCGGGGGAGCCGCGACCCTGCTGCTCGGCGGCGCCGCCGTCGGAGGCTGGTACGCCTGGTACGTCCTCAAGGGGCCCGGCCGCTCCATCCCCGTTCCCGAGATCGTCGGTCGGACCGCCGAGGAGGCTCAGGAGGCGGTGGAGGGCGCGGGGCTGACCTGGGCACCACCCGATCGCGACTTCTCCGACACGGTTCCCGCGGGCTCGGTGATCTCCTCCAGTCCGAGCCCGGGCGACGGCGCGCGCATCAACCAGGCGGTCAAGGCCGTCATCTCCCGCGGCGTGGAGCAGAAGAGGGTTCCCGATGTCGTGGGCAAGACCCAGGACGAGGCCACCGGGGCCCTCGCCGATGCCGGTCTGAGCGTGGGCGCGATCACCCAGGAGTACTCCAGCACCGTGGCCTCCGGCCAGGTCGTCTCCTCAGACCCCAAGGCGGGGACGAATGTCGATCACTCCTCGGCAGTGGCGCTCGTCGTCTCCAGGGGGCGTCAGGCCGCGACGGTGCCCGACGTGACCGGTATGACCGTGGACCAGGCCAGAACGACCCTGGAGGCCGCCGGCCTCAGGCTCGGCGCCCAGACGCAGGCGTTCTCCGACTCGGCGGCCTCCGGCCTGGTCATCTCCTCCAGCCCGGCGGCCGGCGCCACCAGCGCCTATCAGGGGGACTCGGTCGCCGTCACGGTCTCGAAGGGGCCGGAGATGATCACGGTTCCCGACGTGAGCGGGAAGTCCCAGGCCGAGGCCAGAAGGACCCTGGAGGACCTGGGGCTCACGGTGGAGGTCAATAAGCGCCTCGGCGCCCCCTTCGACACCGTTCGGTCCTCGGACCCGGGCGCCGGCACCAGCGTCAAGGCGGGATCCAGCGTCAAGATCAATATCTTCTGAGTCCTCCGAATCCCCCGATGGATCCTCTTCCTCCGGGTCCTGCGGACTCAGCCGCACAGCATCTCGGCGACTTCGAAGGCCATCTCCAGGGACTGCTGATGGTTCAGGCGCGGATCGACGAGCGTCTCGTAGCGTTCGGCCAGGGTATCCTCGTTGATGCGCTCCCCCCCGCCGAGGACCTCGGTGACGTCGTCTCCGGTGAGCTCGACGTGAATGCCCCCGGGCACCGTGCCGAGCGCACGATGGACCTCGAAGAAGCCGCGGACCTCGTCCATGACGGTGTCGAAGCGACGGGTCTTGTACCCGTTGTCGGAGGTGATGGTGTTGCCGTGCATCGGATCGGCGACCCAGGTGACCGGGCGGCCGTCGTCCATGACGGCCTCGACGAGAGCCGGCAGGACCTCGCGGACACGGCCGGCGCCCATGCGAGTGATGATCGTCAGGCGCCCGGCGTCACCGCGGGGATTGAGATGGTCGATGAGCGCGACGAGCTCGGCGGGCGTCGTCGTCGGCCCCACCTTGACCCCCACCGGGTTGTGAACGCTCTCCAGAAGGGCGACGTGGGCGTCCTCGACGCCGCGTGTGCGCTCCCCCGCCCACAGGAAGTGGGCGGAGGTGTCGTACAGGCGCCCCGAGCGCGAGTCCTCGCGGATCATGGCGTCCTCGTACTCCAGGAGCAGGGCCTCATGAGCGGCGTAGAAATCGACTTGGCGCAGGGCGTCGAAATCGACCCCGGCGGCCTCCATGAAACGCATGGCGCGGTCGATCTCCTCGGCGAAGGACTCGAAGCGCTTGTAGGCGGGGTTCGCGGTGAACCCGCGGTTCCAGGAGTGCACCTCGCGCAGGTCCGCGTAGCCGCCCATGGTGAAGGAGCGGATGAGGTTGAGAGTGGTGCCGGCGCGCAGGTAGGCGTCGAGCATGCGATGAGGATCGGGGACGCGAGCGGCTCTGGTGAACGCGTGGTCGTTGACGGAGTCCCCGCGATAGGCGGGCAGGGTGACGCCGTTGCGCGTCTCGACCTCGGCGCTGCGGGGCTTGGCGTACTGGCCGGCCATTCGCCCGATCTTGACCACGGGGGTGGAGGCGCCGTAGGTCAGCACCGCCGCCATCTGGAGGATCGTCTGGAGCTTGAGCCGGATGTTATCGGCCGTATTGTCCGCGAAGGACTCGGCGCAGTCGCCCCCCATGAGCACGAAGGCGCGCCCCCGGGCGGCCGCGGCCATCTGGTCGCGCAGGGAGTCGACCTCGCCGGCGAAGACGAGCGGGGGTCGAGTGCGCAGATCTGCGCACACCGCCCTCAAAGCAGCCGTATCCGGGTAGGCCGGTTGCTGGGCGGCCAGGCGTGAGCGCCAACCGGCGGCTGCCCGGGGGACGGTCAGGTCGTTCATCACGCCCGTCAGCATAGGCCAGCCGGGAGTATCGCCCGGGATCGGCGCCGCATCACGGGATGAGGCTCGAGGACGTGAGTCCCTCCCCCGGACAGGATCCCGCCCCGAACCGACTCACTCCCGGGGGCGGGGGAACCGTGCTCGAGGACCGCCCGCTCACGAGCCCGCGGAGGTGGCGACGTGCGGAGCGTCGCCATCACCGCGGGCGAGCACGCGGCCTCTCGATGGGCCGGTTCGGGCGCGGCCTCAGTGCTCGGGCGCGGCCTCGGCGGGCTCGACGCCCTGGCCGAGCTCGTCCATGAGCGCGGTGAACCAGTCCTGGGTGATGTCGAAGGGCTTGCCGCCGGCGATGCGCGGGAAGGCGATCGCCGCGAGCACATCGTCGTTCTCCTCGTCCTGGCCGATGACGCCGGACTGGCCGCGCAGGGCGCACTCGACGGCGAAGTCGCACATCCTCTTGATGAGGGCCAGGTCCTCGGCGTTGGCGTGAGCGGCCCGCGAGTAGTAGCCCGACTTCTGGACCATGACCTTCTCGGCCCCGATGAGCTCGGCGAACTGCTTGGCGAACCACTGGCCGGGGTTGATGGTGTCGAGCTTGACGTGGCCGAAGGGGTCGCGCTGGACCTCCTGACCGGCGGCCTCCATCTCGGCGATGATCTCGGGGACGCCCGCGCCCTCGGACAGGAAGATGTTGACGTTGCCCTGCTCGTCCATGATGGCCCTGAGACGCTCGGCCTCGGCCGCCAGATCCAGCTTCATCTCCGGCAGGAAGACGGCGTGGACGTCCCAGCGCCTCTCGGTCAGGCCCAGGGACGGGGCCCACTGCTTGGTCTGGAGCAGGTCGTGGTAGCGGCGAGCCGTCTCGGCGGTGAGGTAGCCGCAGTTACGACCCATGCACTCGTGGACGATGAGCATGCGCGGGTTGGAGCGGTGCTCGCCGATGACGTTGAAGGCGAAGCCGGCGCCCTGCTCGGCCGCCGTCCAGGCGCCCAGCGACTGGCGGATCGGGATGATGTCGTTGTCGATGGTCTTGGGCAGGCCGACGACGGTGAGCTCGTAGTCGTTCTCGTGGAGGTAGGCGGCCAGGTCCGCGGCGGTGGTGTTGGTGTCGTCGCCGCCGATGGTGTGCAGGACGTCGACGCCGTCCTTGCGCAGCTGCTCGGCGGCGAACTCCAGGGGGTTGACGCCCTCGGCCACCAGGCCGCGCTCGACGAGGTTCTTGGCGTTGGTGAGCTTGACGCGGGAGTTGCCGATCGGGGAGCCGCCGAAGTCGCGCAGGATGCCCGCGTTCTTGCGGCCCTCCTCGTCGATGACGACGTAGTTGCCGGTGAGCAGGCCGTGGTAGCCGTACTGGTAGGCGATGATCTCGACCTCGGGGGCGACCTCGGTGTAGCGCTCGATGAGGTCGCCGACGGCGGCGGACAGGCAGGGGGCGAAACCGCCCGCGGTGAGCAGGGCGACACGACGGATCGACATCGTTGGCCTTTCGTTGACTGCGAGGAGTGACAGGGTCATCCTAGCGGGACGACGCCGCCCCTCCGCCAGGGCCCTCGGACCCGGGGCGGGGCTCGAGGTCGACGAGCAGGCGCTCCTCGACGCGCCGCATGGTCAGGTCCGGCGCCACGCGCAGCAGGACGTCGACGTGCTTCCAGACGGGAGCGTCGTGGAGCCAGGAGCGGGCGAGCGCGGAGCGGGCCAGGCCGAGCCACCGGTCACTCTCGGTGGGCTCCGCATCGGCGGAATCGGCCGAGAGATCAACTGCATCGATACATGCCGCTGCGAGGCGCGGCGCAGTTGGCTGTGCCGAGAACCCTATCGGTTTGACCCAACTCAATCAGCGCATCCGCCACGTTAACCAGAAGTCGCACGCGCTCTTCAGGCCTCTCGATACGTTTGCAGGGGGTCGGCGAAGCCGGTTTAGGTGGTTGGTTGGTTTATTGGCTTGATGGCTCGTTTTGAGCGTCTTGCCAGGGATCTGGTGGCGGCGGCGATGGACGCTTCGGGGGCCGCGGAAGAGGCGGATGAGGCTGATGGCCAGGTTGCAGCGCGGCCATGACCCACGGGCCGTTGCCGGTGCGCAGCTGCTGGCGATCCCTGGTCGAAGACCACGTCGCGTACCCGGTGGAGCCGGTTCTCCATCGTCCAATGCCCCTGGACCCAGGCAGCGACCCGCTCGGACTGGGCCTGGGTCATAGGCAGGGAGCGGACCCGGGTGGACCACCTCCACCGACCTGCCCTTGCCGTTGCCGCCCTTGCGCTTCGTGGTGGTTCGGGTGCGGCGGACCCGGATCATCTGAGCAGCCCCGGGGAAGTCGATCCAGGCCGGAGCGTCTGCGGCCTCGAGGGTGCATCGCGACCTCCGCCCGTGACCGGCCTCAACGCTCGAGACGGCCGGGACGTCCCTCCAGGTCAGGTCCCTCAAGACGCGGTGCAGGGTCTTCTGGCTCGCCTTGACCGTCAGAAGGTAGTGGCCGCCTCGGCCGACGATCCACTGAGCGATCTGAAGCTGAGTGCGCATCGCGTCAGCGGTGACCACCTCTTTTTGCGTCGCATCGAGCGCCCTCCGGCGGACGCGGATCGGGGTGCGACGCGGTGATAATCTTCACCCCCTCGGGAAGGGGCTGCGGCAGCAGCGAGAGTATCGACTTGGCATCCGCCCCGTCTGGATTCTCGAAGCAGGAGTCCTCATCGATTCCATCGATGAGGAGGACCGGGGGTTGGGGAGCACTATCGGAACAGCACACTGTTGCCGCTCGACGCAGCAGTTTGCGGAACTCGGTGCGCTGCGCCCGCTCATGCACGCGCTCGATGTACTCGTCTTTAATAATTTTCGTGAACTGCGCACCCCCATGACGAAGACGAAATTCCCCCTTGTCGTTCCCATCGCCACCGATGCGGCGGATGAAGAAGGACGCCATGTGAACGCCGTCGGGCGGATTCAGTGCGACGTGCTACATAACGGCCGTCTTGCCACTGACCATGTCCTCCTCCATGGCGTACCGGGCATCGTCCGACCTGAACACGAACGATTTAAGACCGGTCATCTCCACTTCTCGTTCTTCCAGATGATTCGGAGCGAGCTTGCGAAGCACGTCGATGTGCTAATCGCCGATGAACGCGTCGGAATCCTCGGGAATCATGAGCGCCCCTCGGGCTGCGGCGCGTGAGTCGGGAACTCCCCCGCCCTATTGCAGCGCGTGCCCGCCCCGCAGCCAAGCCACGAGCGCCCCGCCGTCGTCCGCTGGAACGTCCCTCACCCCGCGAGGGCGACGCCGTAGAGGATGCCCCGCATGAGGGCCGGATCGCCCAGGAAGTGGACCATGGCGTGCGCGATGAGCGGCGGGGTCAGGCTCCTCCTGCCGTACATGTGGAGGGCCGAGAGCAGCCCGAACAGGACGAAGCTGGAGATCATGTACGAGGGCCAGACGTGGTGGCCGACGACGCCGTGGTAGACGCCCATGACGGCCCCGGTGGTCACGATCTGGACGAGGCGGCCCGTGCCGCAGCGCTCGAGCCGGTCCAGGATGAGGCCGCGGACCGCGATCTCCTCCCCGAAGGCGAGGATCACGCCGACACCCATCATAATGGGGCGCTGCCACGGCCAGGCGAGGGGGTCCCCGCCGCGCGCATAGCTCAGCCCCGCCCACGCCAGACCGTAGACGACGGCGACGGCCACCGCTGCCCCGCGAGTGGGGCGCTTCCATCCGAGTTCGCGCAGACCCTCGCCGTGCAGGCGCTGGCGCCACCACACGAAGCCGATGACGACGAGCACACCCGCCAGGAAGATGACGTCGATGATGAGGGCCGCGTTCAGGCTCGTGCCCCACGAGTCGTAGACCCACTGGGCTCCCGTGAAGAAGCAGGCCCCGCCGAGCACGGCCCAGAGCACCGCGACGGCGAGCCCCACCTCGCTCCAGGCCTCGGCCCGGCTCAGGGGCGGGCGGAATTCGCCGGGGGCGGGGAGACGGCCGGGCTTCTTCCGCTGCGTCATCAGTGCTCGCTTTCTTCACGTTTCGTGATCCAGAAGAGACTCAACGGTAGTGCAGCGCCGCGCCCCGTGTCCACCGGAGCCGCAGCGCCCCCGCGCCCCCTCCTCATCCTGGCGCGACGGGCGCAGGATGAGGGCATGGCACACGCTTCCCGCCCCTCCGCCGTCGGCCGTTACACCCTCGCCTTCCTGTACGGGCTGTGCGGGGTCGAGGAGCTGCCCGGCTCCTACCTGGTCGAGGTCTTCGGCGCGCTGAACATGAGCGCCTCGGGCGCGCGCTCCTACCTCGCCCGCGCCGTGGCCGACGGCCGACTCGTCTCCCAGCGTCGCGGCAGGCAGACCGTCTACGCCCTGAACGGCACGTTCCTGAGGCGGTACCGAACCATCGAGCACAGATTCATCAGTCGGCCCGACTGGGAGGGGCGCTTCCACATCGTCATCTACGACATCCCCGAGACCCGGCGCCCCGAGCGCGACGCCCTGCGCACGGCCGCGTTCGCCGACGGCTGGGCCTCGCCCCGCCCCGGCGTCCTGCTGGGCATGCGCCCGCCGGGCGGCTGGGCCGAGTGCGTCGGATGCTCCACGGGACGCCTCGACATCGACCTCGGCACCGCGCGGGACCTCGCCGCGCGCGCCTGGCCGCTGGACGAGGCGGCGCAGCAGATCCACCGCCTGGCCGAGCACCTGGAGGACGTCAAGGATCGCTGGCGCGACCTGGACGCCTCGGACGACTCGCGCCCCGCCCTCCTGGCCCGGGTGGCGACCGCTCACGACATGCTCAGCAGCGCCACCTACGTGTGGGGCACGCTGCCCGCCCTGCCCGCCCAGATCCTCCCCGCGGACTATCCGCACGACCTCTTGGCCCGGATCAGCGCCGAGCTCGCCGGCCCCCTCATGGAGTCGGGATCACGAGCCTCGGCCCGGCTGCTGGCCGAGCACCAGATCCCCTGAGGAGACGGCGCGGGCCGCGGCATCATCACTCGCGCGCTGGCCGAGTGCCGTCAGCAGCCACAGGGCGGCCACGACGACCTGACCGAGGACCCAGGCGGTGTACTCGGTGCCGACGTGCTCGTCCCTGTTGAAGGGCAGCAGGATCCGCTGAAGCTCGGCACGACGGTCATGGCGCAGCGCATTGGGGGAAGAAGGCCCCATGGTCACCACGTAAGAGAGCATGAAGCCCGCCAGCACGGCGGTGCAGACAACGGCGACGGCGTAGAGAAGCTCTGGGGAGTCATCACGATTCACCGTTATCGCGCCGGAATCGTCGAACGCCGGCAGAGCCGCCCCGCCACGAGAGCCCTGCGCGCGGTCGTACGCGATTCGGGTTGAGAAGAGCCACTGAGAACACATCGACGATGGAATCGTGTCCGCTGCTCCGAGATCCTCGATTACGAGAAGAAAGACCCCTCGCCCGAGTCCCTCGCGCAACTGATCTCACGCGTCTGCGAATCGGACACTGCTTGTTTCGTGCTGTCGAGGGTGATGCGCCCCAGCGTCTTGAAGCGCTTGATCAGGGCGTTGGCCCGCTCCGCGGGGACTCGCATGGAGGCGATCAGCTGGTTGCGCCGCCTGGTGTCGGAGTCGGGGCAGGGATTCTTGACCGGGTCCTCGGGGCCTTGATGCCGATGTCGATGTCGGTGCGGCCCTTGTCCGCCAACGTGGGCAGCCCCGGCACGGCCGCCCTGTACGGCTGGGGCAGGACATGGGCGCGCGGCGGTGATGGTGCGAGCCGCGACCCGGTCGGTGCGGATCAGGGCGCCGTCCAGGCGCAACAGGACGCGATGCGCCTGACAAGACTCGTTCATACACGACTTGCACCAAGTCCGTTGTTCTCCGCGTCCGGCGGGCACCGGACGCCCCTCAGGCCGCCCGTGCTCTGCGATCCAGAGCAACTGGGCGAGGCACTCGGACAGTTACGGGAGCTCGAGAGGACGCGCTGAGATACCGGACGTCTGCTTGTCGCGATATGAATAAGGCCGCCTCTGGAATTTACTCACCATTCTGTTTCGACCACTCAAGTATCGGGCGCCCATACCTTCATCAAGCACTAACTTCCAGCAGCGGACTCGCCCTCGTCGTCGAGATTCTTCTTGTCCTTGCCGCTCTTGTCCTCGGGCGGCTCGGGCACGGGGACCTCGGGGGCGGGGCGGCCGCCGGGCGCGGCCACGGGCGCCGCCGCCGGACGACGCAGCGCCTGGGCCTCGAGCATCTCCCTGACGACCTCGTCGGCGGACTTCTTCTCGGCATCCATGGCCCTCTTGACGTCGGCCGCGTAGAGGTCGACGTACTCCTGACCGGACAGGGACATGAGGGAGTACATGATCTCGTCGGTGATGGAGCGCAGCACGAAGCGATCGTTCCCCAGGCCCTTGTACCGGGAGAAGTCGAGGGGCTCCCCGACGACGATGCCGACCCGGTGGCGGGTGGAGGGGATGGCCCGGCCGATGGGCTGAGCCAGATCCGAGCCGATCATGGCCACCGGGATGACCGGGGCGCCCGTGGCCAGGGCGATGCGCGCCACCCCGGTCTTGCCGCGATAAAGGCGGCCGTCGGGGCTGCGGGTCCCCTCGGGGTAGATGCCGAAGAGCTCCCCCGATTTCAGACGGGCCACTCCCGCCTGCAGGGCGGCCTGCGAGGCCTGTCCGCCGGAGCGGTCCACGGGAATGGTGCCGACCGCGGTCATGAAGTTCTTGACCACCCATCCCTTGGCCCCCCTGCCGGTGAAGTAGTCGGACTTGCCGATGAAGGCGACCTCACGATCCACCAGCAGGGGCAGGAAGAAGGAGTCGATGACGGCGAGGTGGTTGGAGGCGAGGATCGCCGCTCCTTCAGTCGGGATGTTCTCCTCCCCCCGGATCCACGGCTGGTAGAGCATCTCCAGCGCGGGCCCAACAGCGGTCTTGATGCCTCGGTACCCCACGGGACCTCCTGTGCTCGGCAACTGGCTGGGCTCTCCGCCGGATCCGCGCGCGCCCGCGCGGGAAGGTGCGGGAGCGGTTGGAACGGCGCCTTCGTGAAGTCTAGCCTCGCATTGTGGCCGACCATGCACCCGCCAGTCCTCCGGGCGGAGAATCCGATGATCCTCTCACCCCGTCCCCGGCCGCCCCGCCCCGTCAGGGCCTCTCGGACTCCGCTCGCCCCACCGGGCTGCAGGCCTCCTTCGAGGACATGGGCACCCCTCTGCGGGAGACGACGTTCGTCGTGATCGACCTGGAGACCACCGGGGGCGCACCGGGCGCCCACGCGATCACCGAGATCGGCGCGGTTCGCGTCCGCGGCGGCGTCGTGGAGAAGGAGTTCACCACCCTGGTCGACCCCGGTGCCGCCATACCCGCGCAGATCACGGTCCTGACCGGCATCACGAACGCGATGGTGGTCGGCGCCCCGCCGGTGGGCGACGCCCTGTCCTCCTTCCTCCGCTGGGCGCGCCTGTCCGACCCGAGCACGGTCCTGGTGGCCCACAACGCCCGCTTCGACGTCGGCCACCTGCGCTCCGCGGCACGCGAGCTGACGCTGGCGTGGGAGGAGCCGCGGGTGCTGGACACCCTCGCCCTGGCGCGCAGGGCCTGGAGGCGTCCGGAGGTGCCCGACCACCGGCTGGGAACCCTGGCGTCCTTCGTGGGATCGGCCACGAGGCCGACGCACCGCGCCCTGGACGACGCGCGGGCCACCGTCGATGTCCTTCACGCGGCCCTGGAGGCCCTGGCCCCGCTGGGAGTCACCCACCTGGAGGACCTCGCCACCGCCACCGACCCGGTGCCCCCGCGTCGCCGCGCCAAGAGCCCCATGGCCGACGGCCTGCCCACGGGCCCCGGCGTCTACCAGTTCCTCTCCCCCGCGGACCAGGTCCTCTACGTCGGCTCGGCGGTCAACCTGCGCCGCCGCGTGCGCTCCTACTTCACCGCCGCGGAGAGGCGGACGACGATCGCGCGCATGGTCGATACGACCGCTGGGGTCCGGGTCATCGAGACGGCCACCGAGATCGAGGCACGGGTGCGCGAGCTGCGGCTCATCGCCGAGCTCTCACCTCCGGCGAACCGCCGGTCCAAGGCGCCGCGCCGCATGCCCTGGATCCATCTGGTGAGCTCGCCCGGACCCCGCCTGGCGACCACGACGGTGCCGTCGATCGACGACGCGCTCTCCGTCATCGGCCCCTTCCCCTCGCGGTCGGCCGCGCAGGAGGCGATCCGCGCCGCGGAGTCGGTGCTGCGGCTGGGCGCCCGGGACGGGAGGGGTCCGACGTCGGTCACCCGTGCGGACTCCCCCGTCGACGGCCGTATCGCGATGCGCGCCCTGTCGGGAGATGCGGACCTGGTCGTCAGGCCCGTCCTGGAACGCGTGGAGGGGCTGGCGGCCCGGGAGCGCTATGAGGAGGCGGGGGCGTGGACCGCCCGGCTGCGGTCCTTCCTCCGGGGGGTGCACCGAGCGGAGCGGGCGCGCCCGCTGCTCGTCTGCCCGCACCTCATCGCCGCACGGCGACGCGAGAGCGGAGGCTGGGAGCTGGTCGCGGTGCGCTGGGGACGACTGGCCGGGAGCATGACGACACCGGCGGGAGCGGATCCGCGTCCCGCCGTCGAGACCCTGCGGGCCACGGCGCAGGTGGTCGAGCGGCCCGGGCGCATCGGGGCGGGAACGAGCGCGGAGGAGACGCTGCTGCTGGCGGACTGGGTGCTGGACGCCGGAGCACGGCTGGTGGAGGTGGGCGCCACCGGCGGCAGCGGTGACGGCGCCGATGTCGCGGAGTCCGACGTCTGCGCCGCCCTGAGCTGGCCCATCGGCGCGGCGGCCCGGTACCGCCGAGTCATGGACTCGTCCTAGCGGGGCCGTCCCGATAAGGGCCCGGCACGGGTCAACCGGCGGGAACGACCGTGCCGGGGCGCGCCTGAAGGGCCCTGGTCACCCCCTCCTGGAGGGCCAACGGGTCGAGCGGGCGGGGCACGACGACCTCGGCCTTGGACCAGGCGGCGAGCCAGTCGTCCTGAGGGCGGGCTGTGAGCAGAACGACCGGCGGACGCCTGTCGAGCTCGATCAGCAGCTCGTGCGCCAGACCCATGCCGCCGAACTTCTTCGTCTCGGCATCCAGCACCAGGGCGTCGAAGGGCGCCTCGCCCTCCCGCGCCCGGTCCTCGAGCGCCAGGCGCACGCCCTCGGCGGTGGCGGCCTCCGTCCAGCTGACCAGGGGCAGGCCCTTGGCGGGGCGCCGCCCGACGCCCTCCCTCACCTGACGGCGGACCTCGGCGTCGTCGGAGAAGACGAGGAGTTCAAGGCGGGCGGTGGCGACCTGTTCGGCCATGCTGTCCTCCAAGACGGGACGGAACGGTTCTGCGGTCAGTGTAATCGCAAGCCCACGCCTGTTCGACCCAAAAATCAGTGACTACAATAAATTGGGTCCGCATCATCGAGATCTGTCTATAGGACTGTCTCCGCAGGCGGACCCGCGACCGACCCACGAAAGGCATTCACCATGGCCGTGTACACGCTTCCCGAGCTCCCCTACGACTACGCAGCCCTCGAGCCCCACATCTCCGGGCGGATCATGGAGCTCCACCACGATCGTCACCACGCCGCCTACGTCGCCGGCGCCAACACCGCCCTGGAGAGGCTCGCGGCCGCCCGCGACGCCGACGACTTCGCCGCCGTGAACCTGTGGGAGAAGAATCTCGCCTTCAACCTGGGTGGTCACATCAACCACTCGATCTTCTGGAAGAATCTCGCCCCGGGCGCCGGCGGCGAGCCCGAGGGCGAACTGGCCGAGGCCATCAAGGACTCCTTCGGCTCCTTCGAGGCCTTCAAGAAGCACTTCGCCGCCACGGCGCTGGGCATCCAGGGCTCCGGCTGGGCGGTGCTCGCCTACGACTCCGTGTCGGGCGGGCTCATCGTCTTCCAGCTCTTCGATCAGCAGGGCAACGTACCGGTCGGCACCATCCCCCTCTTCCAGGTCGACATGTGGGAGCACGCCTTCTACCTCGACTACCTCAACGTCAAGGCCGACTACGTCGCCGCGATCTGGAGCATCGTCAACTGGCAGGACGTGGGCGAGCGCCTGGCCGCGGCGACCTCGCGGACCCCGGGACTCATCGTCCGCTGACGCCGGACCTCGGCACGCCGTGCGAGCGGCCGGTCCGCCCGCCACCAGCATGATCGCCCCGCAACCGTGCGGTTGCGGGGCGATCGCCGTGCCGCGGGCCGATGACGGGAGGCAGCGGCCTCAGCCGTTTCCCCTCGCAGCACCCGGCGTGCGCGGGGAGGGCGGCGTCACACGGCGGCCTCGATATCCATCACACTGGCGCGGGCGGGAACCGGTTGACCGCGCTGGTCGTTGCCCGCCGGCATCAGGACGATGACGCGGGAGCCCACCGGCAGACCCTTGAGCCCGGTGAGGTTGGTGGCCAGGGCCATGGGAACGAGCTGGGGCTGCTTGCTGGCCCAGGAGGAGGCGGGCTGCGAGTTGTCCCAGGGGGTGAAGGCCATGTTGGCCAGCAGCACGGAGTCATCGCCGACCGGCTCGCCCGTGCCCCGGGCCAGGACCATCACCTCGGGCTCCGTGGGTTCCGCGGCCTCCGAGTCGACGGTGATCGACGCCTCGGCGCCGAGATCCCCGGTCACGCTCACGCCCCTGTCGGCCGCGGCCTGCTCGCCCTCGACCACCGCGTCGGCCGTGCCCGTCGCGATGTCCTCGGCCGTGCCCGCGTACCTGATCTCGACGACGAAGACGAGGGGTCCGGAGGGCTTGCCCTGGCTCTCGTCATCGCCATAGGCCTGATCCGCGGGGATGGCCATCTCCAGACGATCGCCCACCCTGTGCCCGGGCAGCCCGCGACGCCACCCCTCGATGAGACCGGACTCGGTCAGCGGGAACAGCGCCGGGACGCCTCTGCTGTACGAGGAGTCGAAGACCTCGTCGGAGCCCCACTTCCAGCCCGCGTACGAGACGGCGATGAGGTCGCCTTCGACGACCTCATCGCCATCTCCCGCGGACAGGGTCTTCACGGTGAGGTCCGCCGGGGCGTCCGCGCCGCTCCAGCTGAGCGTCGGCTGCGCACCGGGGTCTCCGGAGACCTCCGGGAGGGCCTTGAGGTTGGGGTCGGGGCGACTTCCGGAGCAGCCCGAGAGGATGAGCGCGGCGGCGAGGACGAGTGACGTCAGCGCGACGAGGGGGGTGCGGCGCACGAAGTCTCCTTGAGTACACGTAGGATGACGGCACCGGTGGGGACCGGTGCTCAGCGGGAGGCGCCGCATCGCCGGCCGGCGAGCGCGGGCTCTGTCAGCGGCGGGTCAGTTGAACGACTCGCCGCAGGCGCAGGTTCCGGCGGCATTGGGGTTGTCGATCGTGAAGCCCTGCTTCTCGATCGTGTCGGCGAAGTCGATGGTGGCGCCCGACAGGTAGGGCACGCTCATGCGGTCGACGACGACGTCGACGCTGCCCATCTCCCCGCCGCCCGTCGAGAAGGAGCGGACGGCGTCGCCGTCGAGCAGACGCTCATCGAAGTAGAGTTGGTAGACGAGACCCGAGCAGCCGCCGGGCTGCACGGCCACGCGCAGGCGCAGATCGTCACGGCCCTCCTGAGCCAGGAGGCTGGCGACCTTGGCGGCCGCGGTCTCCGTGAGCAGAACCTCGTGCTCGGGGACCTCGGCGGTCGTGCCGGTCGCGGTCAGAGTCGTCTCTGCCATGTCATTCTCCTTGTACGGTCGGGTACTCACGCGGACTCATGGTTCCCGAACGCCCCGGCGGGGCGGCTTGTTCCCTCGGCAACCCTACCCGCTCATCCCCCCGCACCCACCGACGCCCGCCGCCGACGTTCGCGTGACGGCACTCACCCGACCGGCGCCTCCGTCCCGGGTGGGCGGATCGGGTCAGGCGAGCGCCACGAGCTCGAGGTACTCCCGGCTCCACAGGTCCTCGTCGCCGTCGGGCAGGAGGAGCACCCGGTCGGGCTCAAGGGCCTCCACGGCGCCCTCGTCGTGGGTGACCAGGACGACGGCACCGGTGAAGTTCGCAAGCGCTCGCAGGATCTCCTCGCGGCTGGCCGGATCGAGGTTGTTGGTGGGCTCGTCCAGAAGCAGGACATTGGCACTGGAGACGACCAGGATGGCCAGCGCCAGGCGGGTCTTCTCACCGCCCGACAGGACGCGCGCGGGCTTGTCGGCGTCGGCGCCCGAGAAGAGGAAGGAGCCCAGTACGCTGCGCACCTCGGTATCGTTCATACCGGGGGCGGCGCTGCGCAGGTTCTCCACGACCGTGCGCTCGTCGTCAATGGTCTCGTGCTCCTGAGCGTAATAGCCGATCTTGAGACCGTGGCCGTCGATGACCCTCCCCGAGTCCGGGGCCTCGACGCCGGCCAGGAGCCGCAGCAGGGTCGTCTTGCCGGCGCCGTTGAGGCCCAGGACGACCACGCGGCTGCCGCGGTCGATGGCCAGATCGACACCGGTGAAGACCTCGAGCGAGCCGTAGGCCTTGGACAGCCCGGCGGCGCGCAGTGGCGTCCTGCCGCACGGGGCGGGTTCGGGGAGGCGAAGGCGCGCGACCCTCTCGTCGATCCGCTCGGCATCCAGGCCCTCCATGAGCCGGTCGGCGCGCTTGAGCATCTGCTGCGCGGCCACGGCCTTCGTGGCCTTGGCCCGCATCCTCTCGCCCTGGGCGCGCAGGGCCGCGGCCTTCTTCTCCGCGTTGGCGCGCTCACGGCGACGCCGGTGCTCGTCGTCGGCGCGCTTGTCCAGGTAGGCGTCCCAACCGAGGTTGTAGACGTCGAGGACGCCGCGCGCGGCGTCGAGATGCATGATCTGGTTGACCGTGTCGCGCAGGAGATCGACATCGTGACTGATGACGATGAAACCGCCGGAGTAGGCGCGCAGGTGATCGCGCAGCCACAGGACCGAGTCGTGGTCGAGGTGGTTGGTCGGCTCGTCCAGCAGAAGCGTGTCGGGCCCCTGGAACAGGACGCGGGCGAGCTCGACGCGGCGCCGCTGCCCGCCCGACAGCGTGCCGATCCCCTGATCCAGGACCCGATCGGGCAGGCCGAGCGCGGCGGCGATGCGGGCCGCCTCGCTCGCGGCGGCGTAGCCGCCCGCCATGGTGAACTCGTGATCCAGGCGCGCGTACCGGTCCATCGCCTTGGCCATGGCGTCGCCGGCCGTCGTGGCGATCCTCTCCTCCGCCCTGCGGATGCGGGTGAGCAGGGCGTCGATGCCCCGGGCGGACAGGATCCGGTCCCGGGCGGTCTCGGTGAGGTCGCCGACCCTGGTGTCCTGGGGCAGGTAGCCGACCGAGCCGCTGCACGTGATGGCGCCCTCGTACTCGACGGCCTCCAGGCCATGGCGCTCATCGGCGTCGGCGACGGCCCGACCGGAGCCCTGTGCGACCGAGGCTGCGGCCAGGAGCTTGGTCATCGTCGTCTTGCCGGCGCCGTTGCGGCCGACCAGTCCGATGCGCATGCCCTTGCCGACTCGGAAGGCGGCTCCCGCGACGAGCCGTCGGGCGCCGATGCGCATCGTGAGGTCCTGGACGTTGATCACGTGCGCCATCGTACGGGCGCGGCGGATCGTTCTCCCGCCCCGTCACGGCGATGAGGTCCCGGTGATCGGTCACATCGCGCGCGGTCCGCCCGACGCCGCCCGCCCGACGCGGTTTCAGTCCCACCAGAGCCAGGTCCCCAGCGGTCCGCGAGTCCAGTGGCGGGGCAGGGGCCGGATCTCGTCGGGCGTCGCCTCCGCGTCCAGCTCGAAGCGCCCGCGGACCGCGTCCCACAGGGCGCGGCACGCGCAGTACTCATCGTGAACCTCGCTGACCTTCAGCTCCAGCAGGTCCGGGTCCGAGATCCACAGCCCCTCGACCGTGACCCGCTCGTCGGGCCGCTGCGGACCGATGGCGTAGCCGGACAGGCGCACTCGCCCTCCGGCCCGCGCGCAGGCGCGCAGGAGCGCGCCCAGCGTGGGCGCGAGGTTCTGGCGGTCCCGGAGCTGAGCGGGCGGAAGGATGCTCAGGAGTCGCCGCGCAGTGCGCGGACCGAGATCGTGGAAGGGGGTGTAGTCGTCCTCCGGCTCGCCCGCGTCGGTGATGAGCCCGTCGGGATCGCGGCCGTACTCGGCGGGGATGATCGTGGACCGCAGGTCGTCCCGGCAGCGGACGAGCTCGTGCCACACGCCGGCCCTCACGGTCCAGCCGCGCGGCCCGTACAGGCCGGTCTCCTCCCCGTCCCGGCGATCGGTTCCGGCCGGGGGGACTCCGGCGGGACCGGCGTCGGCCGCTCCGCATCGGGGCGGCGCCTGGTCGACGGTCGACGTGGCGGTCGTCGCGGAGGCGTTCGCGCTCACGTTCTCGGTCGTGTTCATGGTTGTGCTCGTCGTCGCGCTCATGGCGATGGCTCCTCGGGGTCGTGCGACCGGGTCCTGCCGGCCGCGGCCGGAGCGGCGTCATCGCCGCCCGACACGAGTGTGAGGGCGAGGAGCCCGATCCCGCCGACCGCCTGTGACCGTGCGCGCTCCGGTGCGTCACCGACCGGCCTGTGGAGCCCGGCGGCCGCGTGCCCCCGGCGCATCCGGATCCCCGATCTGACCACGTATCACCATCATCGCGCTATCCTGCACTTCAGTCCCCTTCCTCGGGACGGTCCCAAACTCCTGGTCCCGCACCTCATCCGTACTGCCGCGGGGAGGGCGACGACCAACGAAAGGCCCTCGATGACAACAACAACCTCGGCCCCGGAGGCGATCATCGCCGCTGTCGGCGGCCCGGATAACATCACCCACCTCACTCACTGCGCGACGCGCCTGCGGTTCCAGCTCAACGACGCCTCGGTCGTCGACACCCCGACCGTCGAGAAGATCCCCGGTGTCATGGGCGCGGTTCCTCAGTCCGGCGAGCGCTACCAGATCATCATCGGCGGCACCGTGCAGTCAATGTACGAGAGCATCATGGCTCTGCCGGAGATGAAGACCATCGGCACCAAGGCGGCCTCCAACGACGACGTCAAGGCCGCCGCCCGGGCAGGCGGGATCCGCGGGAAGTTCTCCTGGGTCGACAACTTCTTCGAGTTCCTCTCCGACGCCTTCCGCCCGATCATCGGCGCGCTGCTGGGCGCCTCGATCTTCATCACCTTCATGGCCCTGATGGGCACGCTCGGCCTCATCGACAACTGGGCCGACTCGAGGGTGGAGCTCCCGCCGACATGGGCGTTCATCAACCTCACCTGGCGCTCGGTCTTCTACTTCCTGCCGCTCATGGTGGCCTATAACGCGTCCAAGAAGCTCGGAGCCGATCCCTGGGTCGGATTCTCCGCCATGGCCGTGACGATGCTGCCGGGATTCGCCGCGCTGGGGAAGGTCGACCAGGCGACGAGCATGACCTTCATGGGGTCCGAGATCACGACCGTCAAGCTCTTCGGCGCCATTCCCCTGACGATCTTCGACTACGGCTCGCAGGTCTTCCCGCCACTGCTCATGGCCGCGGTGCTCGGGCCGCTGACCAAGTGGCTCAAGAAGATCATCCCCGATGACATCCAGCTGATCTTCGTGCCGTTCTTCGCCATGCTCGTCATGATCCCGCTGACGAGCTTCGTCCTGGGGCCGATCGGCGTCTACGCCGGTGCGTGGCTCGCCAACGTCCTGCAGACGATCAACAGCATCTCCCCCTTCATCTTCTGCATCATCATCCCGCTGGTCTACCCCTTCATGGTGCCGCTGGGCCTGCACTGGCCCATCAACGCGATCATGCTGCTCAACATCCAGCAGAACGGGTTCGACTTCATCCAGGGGCCCATGGGCGCCTGGAACTTCGCCTGCTTCGGCGCCACCGCCGGCGTCATGGTCGTCGCCATGCGGCACAAGGAGAGGGACATGCGCGTCACCGCCACCGGTGCGCTCTTCGCCGGCCTGGTCGGCGGCATCTCCGAGCCGAGCCTGTACGGTATCCACCTGCGCTTCAAGCGCATCTACCCGCGCATGCTCGTGGGCTGCGTCGCGGGCGGCATCATCCAGGGCATCCTCGGCGGCGTGACCACCAAGGCCTTCGTCTTCACCTCGCTGCTCACCATCCCCGCCTTCAACGCCGACGCCCAGGGCGTGGACGCCACCAAGTCGATCTTCATCTACGGCGCATCGGTCATCGTCTCCTTCCTCATCGCCATGTTCCTCGTCATCGTCTCGGACTACCGCACGCCGGAGGACCGCGCCGAGATGGACAGGACCAACGCCGAGAACGAGGCCGACCTCGCACTGGAGGCCTCTTCTTCCGCCGCCTCCGATTCTTCCGCCGCCTCCGATTCCGCCGTTTCCGACGACGACTCGACCTGCGCGGACGACGCCGGCGAGGCTCCCGCCGAGGAGGTCGAGCCCGCTCTGGTCCCCGGGACGGTCACCGAGGTCACCGCTCCGCTGACCGGCTCCGTCATGCCCCTGGAGGACGTCTCCGACCCGGTGTTCTCCTCCGGCGCCGTCGGCCAAGGAGCCGGGCTCGCCCCCTCCGGCGACATCGTGGTGACCGCCCCCGCGGACGGCACCGTCGTCGTCGCCCCCGCCTCCGGACACGCCTTCGGCATCAACCTGGACAACGGCATCGAACTGCTCATCCACGTCGGCCTGGACACGGTCAACCTCGAGGGCAAGGGCTTCGACGTCAAGGTCAAGCAGGGCGACCACGTCACCGCCGGCCAGGAGCTGGTCCGCGTCGACCGCGCCGTCATCGAGGAGGCCGGCTACCCGCTGACCACACCCGTGCTCATCACCAACACGGCCAAGTTCGCCTCCGTGGAGGTCATCGCCGACGGCGACATCACCACCGGCGACCCCCTCATCCGCGTCACCGCACCACCCGAGGAGGTCGAGCCCGCTCTGGTCCCCGGGACGGTCACCGAGGTCACCGCTCC
>ERZ772967.407-NODE-407-length-35493-cov-5.999351_pt1 | contig 35493 bp, 33 predicted proteins | sample MGYA00511677_ERZ772967 | MGnify/ENA primary metagenome ERZ772967 (study PRJEB29015, sample SAMEA2737931) | human oral metagenome | biome: human oral; feature: human-associated habitat; material: dental | place: China | collected 2146 ...
GCCTCGGGTTCGTCGACGCCTACGGCGTCCCCTTCCGCCTGCGCCTCGCGGGGCGCGACCTCATGGTGGAGCGTGAGGGCATGCGCGGCTCGCCGGAGGCCTACGCGCTTGGCCCGCGCGCCTCGCTGCTCCTTGGCTCGGGGAGGGTCTGCGGCCTGGTCCTCAGGGGCATCGGTGACCCCGACCTCGCGGCGCTCGCCGACGCCGGGCTTTTGCCCTCGCCGCGGAGGCCCCCGGACTCGCGGCCCCTGTGGCGCGGGCCGCGCGTCTAGGCTCCCCCGGCCGGGGGCCGCAGGCGGCGCGGCGGGTGCGCCTGCGCTCCGGGACGCACAGTGCCCCGGTGAGCTCGAGTTCCGGGGCCGGGGCGCCGCCGGGCGCGCCTCCCGCCTCAACCGCCTCGTGGCCTCGGGCGAGGAGATGCTCTCCCTCGTGCGCTCGGATGAGGTCGACTGGGACAGGTAGGGCTACTGGCGCGCCGGCTGCCTGGCGATGGGACCACGTCGACGCCCCATCGCTAGGCCAGCAGTGTACACAGATTGCAGGTAAGTCGCCCGTATGCCTGCTTTCCCACGGTTTGTGCGCACTGTTCGCGCCGGAGCGTACCAGCCGGGCAGACGGCCTCCCCAGCCCCTGCGTCTCTGTAGGCTTTCAGAAATGCCGCCGGGAGCTAGGGCCTGAGACCCCGCAGGCTGACGGCGCCGTGGTACACTCCACGCATGGAGTCGGGCGTGAGGTCATCGGGAGGACACCACGGCCGTACGGCCAAGGCATGGAAGGGTAACGGAAGGTGTCAGAGACCGTGACACGCATACGGACAACGATCAAGGCCGGGATCGATCCCGACGCCATGAACAGGCAGATGACGGGTACCACGCTCGCGCCCATCGGGTCGTCCGAGAACCCCTCCAACGAGATATGGACCCTCGCCAACCTCGTCACCTTCTGCCGTCTTGCGCTGACGATCGCCTTCCTCGTCACGTTCGTGAGCGGCACCGGACGCCCCCTCGCGCTTGCCTGCTATGCCACCGCTGCCTCCACGGACTTCTTGGACGGACAGATAGCGAGGCGCACGCAGACGGTGAGCTGGCTCGGCAAGGTCATGGACCCCGTCATGGACCGCCTGCTGCTCTTCACGGGCGTGCTCGGACTCATCGTCACGCGCGAGCTGCCCGCCTGGGTGGCAGTCTTCGTCATCCTGCGTGATGCCTACCTCTTCATGGGCGCACTCATCGTGCGGCGGTGGCGCAGGCGCCCCATCGACGTCGAGTACGTGGGCAAGGCGGCGACCGCATGCCTCATGACGGGCTTCGTCGACATGCTGCTCGATGTCCCGCAGGTCGCGGGATTGGGACTCGTGCATGCATCGTGGCTTCCCGGCCTCAATGCCGATCCTGCCGCCTTGGGAATCTTCCTCGTATACATCGGCGTGCTTCTCTCCGCAATAACTGCTATCGTCTATACGAGAACTGGCCTCAACGTCATACGCGAGGCGCAAGCGGCGCAGGCGGCCGCTGAGAGAAAGGGGCATGATGAGGAAGCGTGAGATGGCGCGGGCAGGGAAGCATCCCGCACGCAGACCCGTGATGGTGATGTTCGCCCTGGCGCTGTGCCTGTCCCTCGCACCCGTTCGGGCGCGCGCCAGCGACCCTCAGCCAAGCGAGGCTCAGGCCTATGAGATCATCGACTCTGCCGGCAACACCCTCTCTGCCCACAACGAGGACCAGCAGATGGACCCCGCATCCATCACGAAGGTCATGACAGCCATGGTCGCGCTCGACTCCGGCAAGCGCCTCGATGACGTCTGCACCCTCTCGGAGATCAGCTACCAGAGTGATGCGCAGATCGCGGACATCAAGACGGGAGACACGCTCACTCTCCGCCAGCTCCTCATGATCATGCTCATCTTCTCCGCGAACGATGCGGCGGATAATGTGGCCCTCGCCGTCTCGAGCTCCAAGGACGCGTTCGTCAGCGCAATGAATGCCAAGGCACGCGAGATCGGCATGACCAACACCCACTTCTCCAACACCCATGGCCTCATGGAACCCAACCACCACTCCACGGCAGCCGACCTCGTCAAGATGGGCAAGTACGCCCTCGAGCACTATCCCCTCATCGCACAGGCGGTCCGCACGCGCTCGTACACGGTCACCCTCGGTGACGCACGGCGAACCTTCAACTCGACAGACGATCTCATGGAGACCTACGATGGCCTCCTCGGCATCAAGACCGGCTCGGTCGAGTCGGGCTATGCCTTCCTCGGCGCCTCCGCGAGAAGTGGGCTGAGGCTCTATAGCTGCGTGCTCGGCTGCACGACGGGCAGAGGGCGCTTTGCCGACACGGCCACACTCATGGACTGGGCCTATGAGGACTTCTATAAGAACCTGACGCTTGCGAGGGCAGGCACGCCCGTGAGGGTCGCCAACTGGTCACTCGGCTTTGGACGAAAGATCATCATCCGCAGCCTCTGGACCGCGAGGGGACTCTCGTATCCGAGGGCGGACATCCACTACGCCACGACCATGGTGGGCCCAGGGTCCATGGTCGACCTCGGGGCGGCCTGCGGCAACACGGTCTGGAGCCAGGACGGCCGGGCCCTCTGCTACGAGGTGTACGTCGCCTCGGACAGGCTCTATGACATACCCAACGTCTCCATCTTCAGCCTACCGCTTTTCGTGGACGTAAGTCAGCTGAAGGGCTAGCCAACGGATCGGGGGAATCGGCATGGCAGAGGATGTGGCCCACGGCGAGGACGTGGCCGTCGGTGGCAAGGGGCAGCGAGATGGCTTTGCCTCCCTGGGGGATGCGGACGAGCGAGCGGCATTCGAGAGGGGGGCCGCCCTCGTGGACATGAGCGGGTTGCTATTGCTCCTGTGCGAGGGAGGCCCCACGGCGGCGTTTGGCCAGGCGGTGCTCGCGGGTCCCAAGCTCGACATCGGCTCCTGCGCCTTCGAGGCCGTGCTTTTGGGTGACGGCTTTCTCGCGTCCGTGCCGCTTGCCGCCCGGACGGGAGATGACGAGCTTCTTGTCATCGACCCCACACCCAGGTCCGGCCTCCTCCTCTCCTGGCTCGAGTTCGTCTCCGATATCGAGCGGGATGGCGTCCGTCCCTACGGGGGGCTCAGGCTCAAAGACGAGAGCGACAGCCTGGTCCCCTTCGTGCTCGCCGGCCATGAGGCGACGGCTACGCTTTCGGACTACGTGCCCGAGGGGCAGCGCCTGCCCGAGGCGGGCCAAGTCGTGAACCTGGACCTTGACGGGCACATCACGACCGTTACCATGAGGCCAGACCTGCCAGGAGGCACCCTCTACGTGCTCCTCGTCCCTCCCTCCTACTCGCGCGTCATCTGGGGGAGTCTCCTCTCCTTTCCCCTCGTCTGTCCGGTGGGACCTAAGACCCTCGCGTCATGGGTTCAGGACGGAGTCGGCGTTCTCTCCCTTCTGGACAAGACGGACAGGGTAAGGGTCGAGGCCGAGCGTCTTCGGACTGCGGGGTTCCTGCGCGCGGGAAGTGACTTCATAGGAGCCCGTGGGCTCAGGGAGTGATTGCGCTCTTGCCAAGTATCGCCCATCGCTGGTCAAAAATGTCATATCCTCTAGGTGTGAGGCGCGCGTTATGCCAAAGCATCGCCTTAGCGCCTCGCTCGAACGAGAAACGACCGACACAAGGCGCCCCACCTCTGGAGCGCCTGTGACAGGAGAGGCCAACCATGCACTATGACTTTGACACCAAGATCTCAGCGGATAGGTCGAGCTCGGCGAAGTGGCGCGAGATGCTCAATCACAACTCGCGGCTCGGGGCGGAGATCGTGCCTCTTTCCGTCGCGGACATGGAGTTCAAAAATCCGCCCGAGGTGATCGATGCCCTACGGGACTTCCTCAAGGAGACGACCCTTGGCTATGCCGCCCCCACCGAGGCGTATTACGACGCCTGTCTTGCCTGGCAGAGACGCAGGCACGGATGGCTTCCCGAGAAGCGCTCCCTTGTGCCCACGGCGGGGATCGTACCGGCCATCTTCAACGCCGTACGGTCGCTCACCGAGCCGGGAGACGGCATCATCATCCAGCCGCCCGTCTACCGCCCCTTCAGGCTCTCGGTCCAAAGAAACGGACGCAGGCTCGTCGAGAACCCGCTCAGGGTCGTCGAGGCAAAGGACGGCACGCACCGCTACGAGATGGACTTCGCCGATCTCGAGGCGAAGGCCGCAGATCCCAACACCAAGATGCTCATCCTCTGCAGCCCCCATAACCCCGTGGGACGCGTCTGGAGCGCCGAGGAGCTGAGGCGACTGCTGGACGCCTGCCTTGAGCACGACGTCATCGTCATCTGCGACGAGATCCACGACGACCTCATCATGCCCGGTCACGAGCATGCGGCCATCATGCGCGTGGCCGATGCGGGCGAGTACGACAGGCTCGTCATCTGCACGGCAGCCTCGAAGACCTTCAACCTCGCAGGCTGCCAGTCATCAGCCATCTACATCCCCGACCAACAGCTCCGCGAGCGCTTCTGCGAGGGGCTTGACCAAGTTGCCCAGGGCGGCGGGCTCAACTCCTTCGCCTATGTCTCCACCACGGCGGCGTACACGCTCTGCGACGAGTGGCTCGAACAGCTCATTGCCTATGTACAGGGGAACTACGACTTCCTCAAGGGCTACCTGGCAAGCTTCCTGCCGACTGTCGAGGTCTATCCAATGGAGGGCACCTACCTCGCCTGGGCGGACTTCAGGGGCTGGGGCCTCTCGAGCAGCGAGCTCGAGGACTTCATGAGAGAGGACGCCCTGCTCTATCTCGACGAGGGCCATGTCTTTGGCACGGGCGGCGCGGGCTTCGAGCGCTTCAACCTCGCGTGTCCGAGATCGGTGCTCGGCGACTCCCTCGAGCGCCTGGTCCTTGCCGCAAACACGAGGGACCTTCCCTTGACATGAGCCTTGGTGGTCCCGACAGTGCCGGGACGTGAGAAGACGGATTTCGAAAAGGAGGGAGATGGGCTATGAAGTACTCCATCAACGCGCCTGAGGCGCCTGAGGCGCTGGGGGCGTACTCGATGGGAACCAGGGCGGGGAGGCTCATCTTCACCGCCGGGCAGATCGCGCTCGACCCGACCGACCCAAGCAAGGTCGTGAGCGGTGGGGCGGGGGCCGAGGCCGAGCGTATCATCGAGATCATCGCCATCCTGTTGGCCGAGTGCGGCTGTGCGCTGAGCGATGTGGCGAAGTCCACGCTCTACCTCACGAACCTCAACGACTTGGAAGCCGTGGAGGAGGCCATCTCGCGCCATTTCGCAACGCCGGCGCCCGCGCTCTCGGTGGTGGAGGTCACTCGGCTTCCCCGAGGCGCACTTGTCGAGATGGACTGCATAGCGTGCAGGTAGTAGAGTTATCATAGGTACTGACGTCAACCGTTGACAGGAGTCTGCCGCATGGAGCCACAAAAGAACGCCAACGAGATGGGTGCCACCGAGATCTTCCGCATGTCTTCCACAGATGCCACCTCTCCCGACATCATGGACCGGGCCGCCCAGATCCGCCCCACGCTCTCTATAGTCAAGGGACCGCAGGCGGGGTCCGTCTTCGAGCTCGATTCCACGAACGTGACCGTAGGGCGCGATCCGACGAACACCGTCTTCCTCAACGACATGACCGTCTCGCGCCACCACGCGCGCATCGACCTCTCGAGCGCCTCGGCGGGCTATGCGACCATCGAGGATCTCGGATCGCTGAACGGCACCTGGGTCGACGGCGCGATCGTCAGCAAGGCGGTCCTCAAGGACGGCTCGACGGTGCAGATCGGCACCTTCCGCATGGTGTTTCACGCCAACAAGAAGGCTACGCGGATCGAGACCGGTGCATAGCGCATGCCTGATGCCGGTTACCTGACAATCGGGAAGGTCGTCAAGCGACTTCAGTCGCAGTATCCGGATCTCTCAATCTCCAAGGTTCGCTACCTCGAGGACGAGGGGCTCCTCACGCCGTCTCGTACGCCATCGGGCTACCGGCTCTACTCCCAGTCGGACATACGCCGACTCGAGACCATTCTCTACCTGCAGAAGAGTCGCTTCATGCCTCTGCAGGTCATCAAGGACCAGCTTGAGGGCAAGGGAGGGGAGTCCCTGTCGTCCGCGATAGTCGAGAGCCTATCGGACCCTGAGCAGGACGACGACGAGGTGGCGTCGAGGCTGCATCCGATAGATCGCATGCCCGAGCTCCTGAGCGTCACGGTCACCTTCGTGCGACAGCTCTCGGAGGCGGGAATCATCGTGCTCAAGACATCGCCCCAGGGGCGCAACCTCGTGGACGGTCACGACTTTCCCCTCATCCGCACCTGCAGCGAGCTGCAGCACTTTGGCATCGCGCCCAAGAACCTCAGGCAGTACGTCACGAGCGTCAACCGCGAGAGCGCCCTCTTCGAGCAGGCCCTCGTCGTGTTCGCGCGCAAGGCGGGGGGCGTCGAGATGGAGCAGACCGCAGAGACGAGGGGGCAGTTCGCCAACGCCCTCCAGCAGATGCTCATCCTCACGGGCAGGGTGCACGACACCCTTCTCAAAAGACAGATCAAGAAGGCGTTCTCCAACATGGACGAATAGGGCCACGCACACGCCACCCACAAGGCATGCACACAGGAAAGGAAGAGCCGTGCCCACCAATGACCTCGCGCGCTACATCGTAGACATTCCCGACTACCCAGAGCCAGGTGTCATCTTCAAGGACATCACGCCCCTGCTGGCCTCCGCAGACGGGCTTGCGCTCGCCGTCGACCAGATGGCGGGGCACTTCGCGGACGCGGGCATCACGAAGGTCATGGGTGCCGAGGCCCGTGGCTTTCTGGTGGGCTCGCCCGTCGCCTACAGGCTCAAGGCAGGCTTCGTTCCCGCACGCAAGCCCGGCAAGCTGCCCCGCGCGGTCTATAGCGAGACCTACTCGCTCGAGTACGGCACCAGTGAGCTGCAAATGCACCAAGACGCGCTCACAGGGAGCGACAGGGTGCTCATCGTCGATGACCTCGTGGCCACGGGCGGCACGGCAATCGCCACGGCACGACTCGCCAGGCAGGCGGGCGCCACCGTGGTGGGCTTCTCGTTCATCCTTGAGCTTTCCTACCTCGAGCCAAGAAGAGCCATCATCGCCGCCGACTTCTCGCAGGAGGTCCTCTCCCTTGTCCAGGTGTCGTGAGACGCATCGGATGGTGGTCCCATGAGTCCACCATATGTATGAGGGGGTTCTTGGGTGACGAGGCGAGAGGACATGCGCGTCATGTGGGTCCGCAGCGAGGAGGATCATGGCACAGAGGCCATCAAAAGGTGTCGGCAAGCAGGTGAGCAGGAGATTCTCGAGAAGATTTCAGCTTGATATGATCTGGGAGGGTGGCTTGGTGGGACTCGTGGGCGGAGGCGTCGTGACGCTCTACCGCCTCTGCCTCACCCGTGCGGAGGAGTCCCTACGGTGGCTCCTCGTGGAGGCTCGCCACACGCCCCTCGCGCTCACGGGCTTTTTGGCACTCCTGCTTCTGTCCTGCCTTGTCGTGGCACGGCTCGTGAGGTGGGAGCCCTACACGCAGGGCTCGGGCATCCCGCAGACTGACGCCGAGGTCATGGGCCGTATCAACATGCCCTGGCACCGCGTGATGTTCGCCAAGTTCACGGAGGGGTCCCTGCTCGCCCTCTCTGGCCTCTCGCTTGGCAGGGAGGGACCCAGCATCCAGCTCGGCGGCATGGGCGGCAAGGCCGTCTCGAGGGCGCTTCGCAGGAATCGAGGGGAGGAGCGCCTGCTCGTCACCTGCGGCGCCGCAGCGGGCATGTCTGCGGCCTTTCACGCCCCCCTCACAGGCACCCTCTTTGCCATCGAGGAGATCCACAAGGAGTTCACGCCGTCGCTCATCGTCTCGGCCATGGCCTCTGCGGTCGCGTCCGACTTCTTGGTATCACAGGTCCTGGGCGTCTCGCCCGTGCTGCAGCTGAGCTTCGTGCGCGACCTGCCGCACCGGCACTACCTCTACGTGCTCGCGCTGGGCGTCCTATGCGGCATGGTGGGAAGCCTGCACAACAAGGGCATGTTCTTCTGCAGCGACAGGGTCTATGGCGCGATGGTGAAGCTTCCCTTTACCCTACGCCTCGCCATACCCTTCGCCATCACAGCTGTCGTCGCGTTCGTGGCCCCGGTGCTCCTCTGCGGTGGGGACGCCCTCGTCAAGGAGCTCGCACGGCCAAGCTCGCTCTCCACGCTGACGCTCCTTGCGCTCCTGCTCGGAAAGTACCTCTTCACGACCGTGTGCTTTGCCTCGGGTGCCCCGGGAGGTACCCTCTTTCCCCTCTGCGTCATGGGCATGCTCACGGGGGCGCTCTACGGAAGCGTCCTCTCGAACATGACGGGCATGCAGGACATGTTCGTCATCAACTTCATGGCCCTGGGCATCGCGGGCCTCTTCTCGTCGGTCGTGCGGGCCCCGGTGACGGGCGTGGTGCTCGCCTTCGAGCTCACGGGGAGCATGAATGCGCTGCTGTCGGTATCTATCGTCTCAATCGTGTCGTATGTCGTCGCGAACGTCATCGGGGTGGACGCGTTCTACGAGCACCTGCTCGCGAAGCTCTTGGGGGTGACCAAGATCAAGTCATCCGTACGTGGCGGCGTCACGGGCGAGAAGGTCCTGCATGTGTACACCGTCGGCGCGGGAAGCCAGGTTGAGGGCAAGCTGATCAGCGAGGTGAGCTGGCCTGAGTCGTCGCGCATCATCACGATAGACCGCGAGGGCGTAGACGTGCTGCCCACCGGCACGACCAAGCTCCAAGCGCTAGACGAGATCCTCGTCATCATGGGCGCGGACGGCGAGGACGAGGCCCAGGCAAAGATCTGGGCGCTGTGCAAGAACTCGCTCGCGACGACACACACGCCGCGCAGTTGACCCGCGCGCACCGAGCGTCATCAGGATGCCTCACGGAGGAAGTCTCGCGAACCGCCCGGAAGTCCCAGGAGGTCCCAAAGAGACGCGCGTCGAAATGGGAAGAGGTTGGCAGCGCAGACATGGGCGCATACGAGCCAGGGGATCGTGGCAGAGGAGGGTCGTGGCAGAATTGCCATCGGAGCTGTGACAGCCGGATCTGCCAGCCGGACCTACTTTACATAATATATATTATCACGGATTCGTTTGCGGCCTCCACGCAAGCGATCCTCGGCCTCCATATGGGCGCTTCCGGGCGCCGGGCGGGCGAAGGCGTCCACCGGCGCCGCAGCGCGCGCCTCGCGAGCGCAAGCGCGCTGTCAGCCCTCCACGGGCTGGCCCAGATACGCCGCGACGCTCGTCGCCGCGATGGCACCGTCTGAGGCCGCCGTGACTATCTGTCGTAGGCTCTTCTGCCGGATGTCGCCCGCCGCAAAGAGTCCGGGCGTCGAGGTCTCCATGCGCTCGTTGGTCACCACGTATCCGTGTCCGTCAAGTTCCGCGAGTCCCTTGAGAAGCTCTGTCGCAGGCACGCGGCCCGCAAACACGAAGACGCCGAACGAGCCCTTGTCGTAGGTCTCGGTCGTCTCCTCGCCAGTCTCGTTGTTGTGGAAGGTGATGGACTCCAAAAGTCCGTCGCCCGTGACCCTCACGACGCTCGTAAGGTACCTGATATCCACCTTGTCATTCTCGGCCAGCTGCTTTGCGACGAAGGCCTGCGCCCGCAGGTGATCCTTGCGAACGACCATGGTCACCTTGTTGGCGAACTTGGTAAGGAACAGCGCCTCCTCGGCAGCGGAGTTGCCGCCACCGATGACGAAGACCCTTTTGTTCCTGTAGAACATGCCATCGCAGGTCGCGCAGTATGAGACGCCATGCCCCGCGAACGTGGACTCTCCCTCGAAGCCGATGTGCCTGGGCGTGGCGCCTCCTGCGACGATGAGCGTCCGTGCCCGGTAGGTCGCCGAGGAGGCAAGCACCGTGAAGATGCCCGTCGCCTCGTCACGCGAGAGACCCTTGACGTCATCCATGACGATGGTGGCCCCCAGATCCTGGGCCTGCTGCTTCATCGCGTCGGTGAGCGAGAAGCCGTCGGTGTGCGGAATGCCCGGGTAGTTGTCGACCTCGCTCGTGAGGATCACCTGCCCGCCCACGGCTTCCTGCTCAAGGGTCACGCTGTCAAGCAGCGCCCGTGCCGCATAGATGGATGCGCTGAGCCCGGCTGGGCCGCCGCCGACGATCACAAGGTCCTTGATGCTCTCTGACATGGTATCACCCTTCCACTCGCAAATATGCCACTATGATGCTACCCATTTGCAGCCCAAGCATACCCGCACCAGGACCTCTTCTCCTGCCGTCAACACGACGCCTGGGGTCGAGCGCGAGGAGGCCTAGGACACGAGGAAGTAGACCACGAACGCCACGGCGGCAACCCACATGAGTGGCTTGACCTTCTTGACGTTATTGGTGGCGAGCGCGACGACAACGTATCCGATGAAGCCAAGGCCGATGCCCGAGGAGATCGAGTAGGTCATGGGGATGCCCGTGACGATGAGGAAGGCGGGAAGCCCGTCAAGGAGGTCCGACCAGTCTATCTCGACCACCTCGGAGAGCATGAGGAAGCCAACGTAGACGAGTGCACCGCAGGTCGCTGCCCCTGGGACCACAGAGATGAGCGGCTCGAAGAGGACGGCGACGAAGAAGAGCAGGCCGCAGAAGATGGATGACAGGCCCGTGCGCCCGCCATCGGCGGCGCCTGAGGTGGACTCGACGAAGCTGGTGATCGAGGATGCGCCAAGAAGTCCACCGGCGGCCGCCGCGCAGGAGTCCACGATGAGGATCTCACGCATGTTCTCGACGTCGCCATCCTTCGTGAGGAAGTCACCCTGCTTCGCGACGGCCATGGCAGTGCCCATGGTGTCGAAGAAGTCGGACATCATGAGGGAGAACGCAAGTATGAGCAAGGTCGGCGTGGTCAGCACCTTGGCGATCCCCATGACGCCGGATGAGTCAGTCTGAAAGGGAGCGCCGAAGGTCGAGAAGTCGGGAAGGGAGACGATGCCAGACGGTGCGGTCGTAAGTCCCAGCGGAATGCCGGCGATGACCGCGACGACGATGCCGAGCAAAAGCGCACCCTTGATCTTAAGGGCCATGAAGAAGATCGTCGCGACGATGGAGATGACGCCGATGGCGAAGGAGGGGTCGGTGAGCTTGCCAAGCGCCAGCGGCGTGCCACCGCCACTGACGATGATGCCGGCCTTCAAGAGCCCAATCATGGTTATGAACAAACCGAGGCCCACGGAAATGCCATGGCGCAACGAAACCGGTATGGCGTCCATGATGGCCTGGCGCAGGCCACAGAGGACGAGCAGTAGGATGGCGATACCCTCGACGAAGATGACGCCCATGGCAGCGTGCCAGTCGCCACCACAGTAGGACATCGTCGCGATGGCAATCATGGAGTTGATGCCAAGGCCCGAGGCGAGGGCGAGTGGGCGGTTGGCGACAAGTCCCATCGCAATCGTCATGATACCTGCGCCGAAGCAGGTGCTGGTGATCGTGGCGGCGAAGGGCACCCCTGCCCCCTGCAGTATCTGGGGATTCAGCGCGATGATGTAGGACATCGCGAGGAAGGTCGTGAGACCGGCCCTCAGCTCGGCTGAGGTGGACGATCCTCGCTCTGACATCTTGAAGAACGTATCCATGTGTTCCCTTCTCTCTTTGCCCACCACAACGGACGGGCACAGCGGATACCCCGCCTCATGTGCAAGCCTTGCGCGTGAGGCGGGAGGCCAGACAACCCCCTGCCTCGCAGCGGGGCATGCCATGCACCAGGTTAGCTGCCGGTGGAACCGAAGCCTGCGGCACCACGGTCTGTCTGGTCCAGCTCGTCAAGCTCCTTCAGAGTGACGGCAGGAACTTGCTGTATCACGAGCTGGGCGATGCGCTCTCCCTTGGAGATCACGATGTCCTCTGCGGGATCGAGGTTTATGGCGCAGACCTTGAGCTCGCCGCGATAGTGCGCATCGATAAGCCCGGGGGTGTTTGCCATGGAGAGACCCCTCTTGAGGGCCAGACCGCTCCTCGGCTGCACGAAGCCGGCATATCCGTCAGGGATGGCAATCGCCAGTCCCGTCGAGATGAGCCTGCGCTCAAAGGGCCTCAGTACGACGTCCTCACTCGAGCGCAGGTCAAGTCCGGCATCACCCGCATAGGCATAGCTCGGGAGCTCGACTGAGGGATCAAGGCGAACGATGGGTAGGGTAATGTGCTCTTGCTCTTGGGTCATGGTACCAAGCTCCGCAGCTCCTCGCTAAACTCATCGACGTCCTTGAAGTCACGATAGACGGAGGCGAAGCGCACATAGGCCACCTTGTCGACATCGACGAGGCGCTGCAACACCATCTTGCCGAGATCCTGCGAGTCAACCTCGACCAGGCCGTCATCCCGGAGCGTGGAGACTATCCCGTCGATGAGCTCATCGAGCGTCTCCACACTCACATCACGCTTGATGGTCGCGGCAACAAGCCCACGCATGATCTTGGAGCGCTCGAAGGCCTCCTTGTGCCCGTCCTTCTTGACGACCATGAGGGGCATCTCCTCGCGACGCTCGTAGGTCGTGAAGCGCATGCCGCAGCGTATGCACTCCCTCCGCCGGCGAATGGCATCGTTACTCTCCGAGGGCCTGGAGTCCACGACTCTTGACGCCTCACAGCCACACTTTGGACAACGCATCTCTCCCCCCACCTCACGTGACAAGGGGAAGATACCACAAGAGCCTATGAACTCAGTGACAAAAGATGGTTTTTATGGCAGACGGAGACGACATCAGGTGGAAATAGAACGGTTGTGTCTTGGAACGCGTGTGCTGCATATGCTATACTAAGATCGTGGACGGTATGTTGTCATGCGGTATAGGAACATCCGTTTCTTATACTGTGGTATGTGAGGAGGATACATGGCCAGGGACAAGCTCAGCAAGCGGCAGACCGCCATCTATGACTTCATTTGCACCTACACGTCAGAGCATGGGTACCCGCCCTCGGTGCGCGAGATCGGAAAGGCCGTGGGCCTCGCTTCACCCTCGACCGTGCACATGCACCTCAAGGTGCTTGAGGAGCGCGGCCTCATCAGGCGTGCCACCAACAAACCGAGGACCATCGAGATCGTTTCCTCGAACAAGGAAGGCAAAAGACCCGTCACTGAAGCCCATACATCAGCTGTCGACGTCGCTGATGCCAGCGTCATATCCCTTCCGCTCGTTGGCCGCGTGGCAGCAGGCACCCCCATCCTCGCGGAGCAAAACATCGAGGAGAGGATCGCCCTCCCAACGAGCCTGGTGGGAGACACCAGCTCCTTCTTGCTCAGGGTGCACGGCACGTCCATGGTCAACAAGGGTATCTTAGACGGGGACATCATCGTCGTGCATGAGCAGCACGACGCCCAGAACGGAGAGGTCGTGGTCGCGCTCATCGACGACTCTGCGACGGTCAAGACCTTCTATCGCGAGGACGAGTACATCCGCCTTCAGCCCGAGAACGACGCCATGGAGCCCATCTATGTCAAAAGTCCCATCATCCTCGGCAAGGTCGTGGCCCTCGTGAGGTCCTTTGCCTAGCCCGCCTGCGAGGGATGGCGAGGTCGCTGGCGAGGCAGGCCGCTCCAGAGCCGCAGACAGGGGCGTAAAAGGGCGCCTGCGGACGGTGGATGCCCTAAGAGGCGCCACAATCATCTCGATGGTTCTCTTCCACTGGTGCTATGATCTGCGCTACCTCTCGGGAGTTCCCCTCCCCTTCTTTCAGCCTCCCCTGCAGGACGTCTGGAGGGCAACCATCAGCTGGACCTTCCTGTTCATTGCGGGGTGGATGTGCTCCCACTCGCGCAGCCCCACCAGGCGCGCGGCGCGCTACCTTCTCGTCGCCCTGTTCGTCTATCTGGCGACGAGCCTCGCTCGCCTGGACGCCCCCATACGCTTTGGGATCATATACTGCATGGGGGCGAGTACGCTCGTGGCCGGACTCGCCCTGAGGGCGGGGTTGCTCGACGGCAGGTGGTGGCAGACGGCGGTCCTTCTCGTCCTCTTCGTGATGCTTCTGCGACTACCCGAGGGCTCCCTCGGCGTGGGTGCGCTTGCGCTGCGGCTCCCACGGGCGTTCTACGACACGCCCTACCTCTCGTGGCTCGGCTTTCCCGGCCCCCACTTCGTCTCGGGAGACTACTATCCCCTGCTCCCCTTTTGCCTCATGTATCTCGTGGGCGCAAACGTGGGCGTCATGCTTGAGAGGCACGCGCTGCCCACCTGGGTCTATGAGCGCGGCTTTGGACCCCTCGCCCTCATAGGCAGGCATCCATTACTCATCTACCTGCTGCATCAGCCCCTGCTCCTTGTGCTTGCAAGCCTGGTTCGCTAGCGCATGCGCCCGCACGATGGGGAAACATGACGCGGGGGTGCAGCGCCTGGACGGACGGATCGTCAGCAGATGGCCTCGCGAGGGCTCAAGCCCCGTGCCCCGACCAGGCTCATCGACTCGCGTCAAGCCTGGGCGCGACCTGCTGAGGGTCCACAGGCCCGCTTTCGTGGAGGTGGGGCGCAAGCATGACTGCCACCCGGGTCGGCACCCTGGCGGTCACGAGCAGGCCCTCGGGCAGGTACTGCTCGTGTATGACCTGGCAGCGCTCATGGACCATCCTCTGTAGGAATCCCTCCCGGTAGGGGATGAGTGCCGTAAGGGTGGTATCGCCCTGCGCCGCCCTCTGGGCGATGCGATACCGTAGCCCCTGCAAGCCCGTGCCCTCAAGCGCGGAGATCAGGACGGCGTCGGGATGGGAGGACGCAAGCGCGGAGCACGACGCCTCGTCCAAGAGGTCACACTTGTTGTAGACGGACACGAAGGGTATGCCCGAGGCGCCAATGCGCGCTAACACCTCATCCACGGCGACAAGCTGCTTTTCTCGGTTGGGATCTGCGGCGTCCACCACCTTGAGGATGAGGTCGGCTGCCCGTGCCTCGGCCAGCGTCGAGTTGAAGGACTCCACAAGCGTGGTCGGGAGCTTCTGGATGAAACCGACCGTGTCCGTGACGGTGATCTTACGACCTGCCTCGAGCTCCAGGGTGCGCGTCGTGGGATCGAGTGTGGCAAAGAGCTCGTCCCTGACGTAGACACCGGCGCCGGTCAGGCGGTTGAGCAGCATGGATTTGCCGGCATTGGTGTAGCCGACGAGCGCCACGCGAAAGATGCCCGAGTCCCAGCGGGCCTTGCTCTGGACGGCTCGCCGCTTGTCGAGTTCGGCAAGCTCCCTCTTGAGGAAGGAGATCTTGTCACGGACGAGGCGGCGGTCGATCTCGAGCTGGCTCTCGCCCTGACCGAACCTGCCGCCGATGCCACCTCGGGTCTGCTCGCGCACCAGATGGCCCCACATGCCCTTGAGTCTTGGCAGCAGGTACTGGAGCTGCGCGAGCTGCACCTGAAGCCGCCCCTCGTGCGTTTTCGCGTGCCTGCCGAAGATGTCCAGGATGAGTGCGGTCCTGTCGATGACCTTCGTGTGCCTACCGATGATCCTCTCGAGGTTGCCCTGTTGCGAGGGGGTGAGCTCGTCATCGAATATGACCACATCCGCGTCAAGCGAACGGGCTGTCCGAGCGAGCTCCTCGGCCTTGCCGCTGCCGATGAGGGTGCGCGGATTTGGCCTGGAAAGCTGTTGCGTGACGGTCGAGACGACCTCGGCGCCTGCGGTGTGGGCAAGTCGCCCCAGCTCCGCGAGTGACTCGCGAAGCGGCCACTCAGAGCTCCCGAGCTCGATGCCGACCAATATCGCACGCTCGGCCGCAGGTCTCGTGGGCTGCGGCAGGGGCTTGGACATCAGCTGTCACCGCCCTTTCGCGCCCTTCTGGCCCTCAGGTCGAGGATGACCCTAAGGGCGGCGTCCTCGACGCTCAGGCGGTCGAGGTCGAGGGTTCGTGCGCGGCCGTCCCGTTTGAGCCATGAGAGTTGCCTCTTGGCGTAGCGGCGCGTACGCGCCGCCACGAGCTCCTTGGCCTCCCCAAGCGTCATGCGGCCCATGAGCGCCTCCGCCACCTCCTTGTAGCCTATGGCCTGGCCAGCCGTGGACCCCAGGGAGAGGAGGCCGTCGCTCAGAAGGCCGCGTACCTCGTCTACCAGCCCCGACGCGAACATCCTCTCGACGCGGGCGTCTATGCGGGCGTAGAGCCGCTCGCGTGTCATGGACACGGCGTAGATGGCCGCCTCATAGTGTGGGAGGCGTCTCCTGAGGCCCGCGTGCGTGTCCGCATAGGAGGTTCCCTTGTCCAAAAGCTCGAGGGCCCTCACGACGCGACGGGCGTTGTGGGGATGTATGAGCGCGGCGCTCTTGGGATCCCGCTCATCGAGCAGCCGGTAAAGGGCCGCTGCGCCCTCAGCCTCGACCATGGCCTCATAGCGTCTGCGCGCCTCACCCGTCCGCTCGCCCTCAGGGAAGTCCATCTCGTCTATGACCGCGTCGAGGTACAGGCCGGTGCCCCCACAAAGGACGGGGACCCTGCCTTCGGCCAAGAGGCGGTCCACGCACGCCCGCGCATCCCGCTGGAAGAGTCGTGCCGAGTATGCGTCGCTTGCGTCACAGACGTCGATCATGAGGACGGGCGCATGGCGCTCCCCTACAGGCGTCTTCGCCGTGCCTATGTCCATGCGCCTATACAGCTGCATCGCGTCTACCGAGACGACGGAGCTGTCCAAAAGCTTGGCCACACGGTCCGCGATCGCGCTCTTGCCCGACGCCGTGGGCCCGACGATGGCTATGACGACGGGGCCGGTGTGGTCCGTCGGGACTCCCTTCGCACTCACTGCAGCTCGCCTTCCAAGGTCCCGCGCAAGAACCAGGGGCGGGCCGCCGCGACCTTGACGGTGCATAGCCTGCCCTCGAGCCCCTCCGCAGAGGCGTCCCTCGGCAAGTCGAAGAGGACCGTCTGGTTCTTGGGACTGTGGCCCACCATGACCTGAGCGCTGCGCTTCGAGCTGCCCTCGACGAGCACCTCGACGCTCGTGCCGAGCTCCATCTGGTTGGAGGCGAAGGCCTCCTCCTCCACGAGCCTTGCGAGCCGCTCGAAGCGCTCCTGGATGACCTCGTGGGGAGTGGTGTCCTCGATCTTGGCCGCGGGGGTGCCGGGACGCCTCGAGTAGATGAAGGTGTAGGCGAACGAGAAGCCCACCTCCCTCACGAGCGAGAGGGTGTCCTCGAAGTCTTTCTCCTCCTCACCGGGAAAGCCCACGATGATGTCGGTCGAAAGTGCGATGCCGCTCACCGCCCTCTTGAGGCGACGGGCGAGATCAAGGTAGCCCTCCCGTGTGTAGCTGCGCCTCATGGCCCTAAGAATGCGCGTCGAGCCGCTCTGGACGGCAAGGTGCAGGTGGGGCATCACGGCAGGGACCTCGGCCATCGCGGCCATGGTCTCGTCCGAGAGGTCCTTGGGGTTCGACGAGGTGAAGCGTATGCGCCCGATGCCCGTCTCCCCCACCTTGCGCAGGAGCTCGGCGAAGCGAGGCTTGCCGTAGAGGTCGCGCCCGTACGAGTTGACGTTCTGCCCAAGGAGCGTGACCTCCCGCACGCCATCAGCCACGAGCGTCTCGACCTCCGCGACGATGCGCTCCATCACGCGGCTCCGCTCGCGCCCGCGCACATACGGAACGATGCAGAAGCTGCAGAAGTTATTGCAGCCCGTCATGATGGGCACCCAGGCATGGAACGCCCTGGCACGGCGGGACGGCAGGGCACAGGAGAAGTCTCGTCCCTCCTCTTCGGTATCCACAAGCACCCCACCCCCGTCAGAGGCAAGGCTGCCCACAAGCAGGGAGGGCAGCGACGAGAGGGCGCTCGTGCCAAAGACGACGTCCACGTTTGGGATGTGCTCCTTGAGCTTGGCGCCGTCGCGTTGGGCGATGCAGCCACCCACGGCGACGAGCCTCCTGCCCGAGGGCGCCTGAGGCAGGCGCACGAGATTGGACGCCTCCCCGTAGAGGTGCGTGTCGGCCTTCTCGCGCACCGAGCAGGTCATGAACACGACGATGTCCGCCTGCGCCGGGTCATCCACCACGTTGCAGCCACACGAGTCAAGCAGCCCGCACACGCGCTCCGAGTCGTGGAGGTTCATCTGACAGCCAAAGGTCCTGACGAAGTAGGTCCTGCCCACAAGGCCGTCAAGGCGCGCCACTATGCCTCCTGGCCAGGCTCGCCAGTCCGACTCGCGCCCACAGCCCCCGAGGGGTTCAACGTACCTGCGGCCGTACGGGAGTCGAGCCTATGGACGTAGACGGCGATACGTATGGCCGTTCGCATCTCGCCCCCGATCTGGATGTCAGAGAACGTGGGAGCACACGAGATGTCGACCCCCGTCGGTATCAGGAAGCCGCGTGCGATCGCTATCGCCTTGATGGCCTGGTTGACCGCACCCGCGCCTACGGACTGGAGGTTCACCGGTACGCCATCCTTCACCATGCCCGCGATAGCCCCCGCCACTGATGCCGGTGACGACTTGCTTGATACCTTAAGAAAATCCATGTGGTGCTCCTGCTGCATCATCGCCTCGTTTAAAGCCACGACTGTTTCCTTAGTCTTCAGTTAATCCTAATCCATTGATATAGTAACGCAGTTCATCGTCAATCACCCTGCGAAACGGGAAAGGTGACAACAACCTTCTCGGACGTTGCCCTAACTGAGGGGGCATCGGAAAGCGTGAGGTAGTAGCGCTCCGCGAGGAACGCGAAGTCCCTCTCCATGATCCGCGAGAAGCGCTGGGCATCGTCACTCGAGACGCGCAGCCTCCTCTGCTCTCGCATGAGGTCGACCTCGCCGCGATGGGTCCCCCCCTGCCCCCCACCCCTGTGCGCGAGCGCCGAGGACACGCTTCGCACGGGTCTGATCTGCCCGGAGAGAATCCTGTGGGCCGTGCGCTCGCTCATCTCGAGGCCGACGGAGCGCGCCGCGACGAGCAGCTCCGAGGCGTCCGCCGCGACGGGCATGCGCTCAAGCACCCCGAGCTCGTTCACGTCGTCGACAAAGAGCAGCTCGCTCGCGTCAAGATGCACCCGCGCCTGCGTGCGTATCGTGGCCGCAATGTCGGCGGCAGAGCCGAGCCAGACGTCGACGCGCCCCCTCTCGTCGAGCACGAACTCGGCGCAGCAGCGTATGATGTTGTGGGGTCCGCGCACGATGGCGCGCTCGCCCTCCTCGTCCTCACCCATCGTCGGCCAGCTTGACTGGTCTGCGCGCTCCGTGAGGCTCGCCGTGTCGACGACCACGCGAATGGAGCTCCCCATGCCGGGCGCGGACGCCATCACCTCGGCACTGAGGGCGTTCTCGCGCACCGAGAAGAGCGCCATGCCCCTGCCGTGCACGCCCCACCTGTCCACGTGGACGCTATCGAGCTTCGAGGTGACGCGGGCGTCAAAGATCCGCTCCCGCAACTCCGGTGGGATGCCACGGCCGTCGTCCAACACGACGAGGGTTCGAACGTCACCCTCCTTCGACGTGGCCAGGTAGACGTGGCGGGCGCCCGCGTCGCGCGCGTTTCTCAGAAGCTCGATGACGGCATCCTCGACACAGCGGATGTCATGGCGGGCCTGCCTGCGCTCCGCCTCGGACACCCTGAGGCGCACGTAGCCCCCACCGAGGTCCTCCTCCACCCGAAGCGAGCGCTCCTGTCCCACGGCGGATATGAAGTCAACCAGCTCGGACACGTCGGACATCTGAGGTCACCACACTACTTTGCGATGTCGACGGCGCGCGACTCGCGGATGACGACGACGCGCACCTGACCGGGATACTGCATCTCACCCTCGATCTGCCTGGCGATGTCGTGGGCAAGGACCGTAGCCGCGGCATCGGATATCCTCTCGGGCTTGACCATGACGTGCAGCTCGCGGCCGGCCTGCATCGCGTAGGTGCGCTCGACGCCCTCGTGGTCGTTGGAGATCGCCTCGAGCTTCTCGAGACGCTTGATATAGGCCTCGGCGCTCTCGCGACGGGCGCCCGGGCGAGCGGCGGAGATGGCGTCCGCAGCCTGCACCAGGACGTCGAGGACGGTGTTTGGCTCCACGTCGGCATGGTGCGCCTCGACGGCGTGGACGATCTCGGGCCTCTCGCCGTAGCGGCGGCAGAGGTCGGCGCCTATGACGGCATGGGGACCCTCGACATCATGGTCGATGGCCTTGCCGATGTCGTGGAGCAGGCCCGCCCGCCTTGCCGGCGCCTCGTCGAGGCCAAGCTCGGAGGCCATCACGGCACAGAGCGATGCGACCTGGATGGAGTGCTTGAGGACATTCTGGCCGAAGGAGGTACGGTAGCGCAGGCGTCCGAGGACCTTGATGATCTCGGGGTGCAGGTCGTGGATGTTGCAGTCGAAGGCGGCCTGCTCACCCGCCTCCTGGATACGCTCGTTGACGAGACCCTCGGCCTTCCGGTAGAGCTCCTCGATGCGGGCGGGGTGAATGCGGCCGTCGGCGATGAGGTTCTCGAGGGTGACGCGCGCCGTCTCGCGGCGCACCGGATCGAAGCTCGAGAGCACGACGGTCTCGGGCGTGTCGTCGATGACGAGGGAGACGCCCGTCACCTGCTCGAAGGTGCGGATGTTGCGACCCTCGCGACCGATGATGCGGCCCTTGAGGTCATCGGAGGGGATGTGCACCGATGCGACGGTGATCTCGCTCGCCTGGTCTGAGGCGCAGCGCTGTATGGCCGTGGAGACGATCTCGCGCGCGGTCTTGTCGGCCTGGACGCGCACGCGCTGCTCGGACTCTCGCAGGATCTGGGCCTCCTCGCGCACGGAGTCGGCGCGAACCTTGTCGAGCAGCTCCTTGTGCGCATCCTCCCTCGTGAGGGCGGAGATGCGCTCGAGCTCGCTCACCTGTCGCTGGCACAGGGTATCGACCTCGTTTTTCCTCCTGTCGAGCTGGCCCTGGAGGCTGGAGAGTTGATGCTCCTTGCGATCGAGCGCGTCATTGCGGCGATCGAGTGACTCCTCGCGCTGCATGATGCGGTTCTCCATCGTCTGCAGCTCCTGCTTGTGCCTCTTGTCATCCGAGTCGGACTTCTGCTTGAGCTGGAGAATCTCCTCGCGCGCCTCCACAAGCGCCGTCTTCTTCGCAGTCTCGGCGTCACGCAGGGCATCGTCCTTGATGCGCTTGGCCTTGTCGCGAGCCTCGTCCACGGCGCTGTTGGCCTGCTTGACCTTCGTGTTGGTGGCGCGCGACTCAAAGAGGTACGACCCCGCCGCACCCAGCGCCAAGCAAATGATGCCGATAATCCATTCCATGTGCACTCTCCTCAGATTGAGATCGATAGGCTCGTTCAGGAGACCGACGCATCGCGCATCGGAACCCGCCATCTGAGGCGCACTCTGAGCTGCATGTCAAAAGAACAACGGATCCGAAAGGCCTACAGGACAGATATGGTGATGTCAGCCTGAAGGGACTGACGAGAAGGCGACTCAAACAACAACTAGATCCTAAGGGGCTAGGCCCACCATGTCAACTCAAGATGCGCGAACGGGCGTTTCGAGCGCCCTGAGCGTCGTTCGCGCAGGCAGGCATCCCCAAGATCCGCCCACCAAGGGCCGCCCACCCGCACAAGCTCTCGCGTCCCCTGCCGCACCATCGACGGCTGCGCGAGAGCCGTCTCATGCCCGTCTCCGCCTAGATGAGCCCCTCGTCCCTCAGGCGGCCGGCAGCCACGCCGGCGGCGTGCAGAGCAAAGCCACGCGCACAAAGAAAGCGCACGACCTTGGCGTAGGGGTCCCTGCCCTCGTGGCTCCTGCCCCGCGCCACCCGGTAGGCCTGCTGGGCCTCGCCTCCCTCGGGTAGGTAGGCGTCGGGCCATCCCGCAATGTCCCGTGCGTCTATGCCACGTCGGGCGAGCGCCTGCTCCACCTTTGAGGGACCCCAGCCCGCGCAGAGTTTCGAGCGCATGAAGACGTCCGCGTAGCGCGCGTCATCCACGAGCCCCGCCTCCTGGAGACGAGCGACGCCGTCCTCGATGACCTCCGGCCAGTAGCCGTCGGCGGCAAGCTTGTCCCTCAGCTCCTTCGAGCTGTAGTCGCGTCTCTCCAGAAGGTCCCTCACCCGCCTTGCGGCATGCGCCTTCTGGAGCTCCCGCAGGCTCAGGACAAGCTCCTTGGCGGACACGGGACAAAGCCTGCCGTCCGCCTGTCTGCGCGCCGCCTCCTTGCCGACAGAGACGGGCAGGCTCAGCTCGTCCTCCTCTCCGCCCGAGGCCCTAAGCCTCACACGGGCCTGCGGCCTTCTCCCACGGCAGGCGATCGCGGACCTGGCCTTCGGGCGCGAAGGGATGCTGATCGCCCAGCGGGGGCTGCCCCCTGTGCCCCCTGCCGAGCCGACACGGGCGACCATCAGCTTTGCTCCCCAGGGTGAGGTGGCAGGGCGGAGTCGGTGTCATAGGGTGTGCCGTCAACGGGCTCACCCACCCTCTCGTCACCGAGCTCGAGACCGCAGGCGACGCGCACCTTGTGGGCGATCTCCTCCCTCAGGTCGGGATTGGTGGCCAAAAACTCCTTGGCGGCCTCGCGTCCCTGCCCGAGGCGCTCCTCACCGTAGGTAAACCAGGAGCCGGCCTTGTTGACGATGTCGTAGTCGACCGCCATGTCGAGGATGGAGCCCTCCTTGGAGACGCCCGAACCGTACATGATGTCGAACTCAGCCTGCTTGAAGGGCGGCGCGACCTTGTTCTTGACGACCTTGACGCGCACGCGGTTGCCGATGTTCTCGCCGTTTCTCTTGATGGCGTCGATGCGCCTGATGTCCATGCGCACGGACGAGAAGAACTTGAGCGCACGCCCTCCGGGGGTCGTCTCGGGATTTCCGAACATGATCCCTATCTTCTCGCGAAGCTGGTTGATGAAGATGCAGGTGGTGTTGGACTTTGAGAGCGAGCCTGCGAGTTTGCGCAACGCCTGGCTCATGAGACGGGCCTGAAGGCCGACGGTCGTGTCCCCTATCTCGCCCTCGATCTCCGCCTTGGGGACGAGGGCGGCCACCGAGTCGATGACCACGACGTCGATGGACCCCGAGCGAACCAGCATGTCACAGATCTCAAGCGCCTGCTCGCCGGTATCAGGCTGAGAGATGAGGACCTCGTCGATGTCTACGCCTATGCGTGCCGCGTAGCTCGGGTCGAGGGCGTGCTCGGCATCGATGAAGGCGACCATGCCGCCCATGGCCTGCGCCTCGGCCAGTATCTCGAGCGAGAGCGTGGTCTTGCCCGAGGACTCGGGCCCATAGATCTCGACGATGCGACCCCGCGGCACCCCCCCGATGCCGAGGGCGGCATCAAGCGCGATGGATCCCGTGGGTATGGCCTCGACCTCGAGGCTCGTGCCCTCATCGCCAAAGCGCATGATGGCGCCCGTGCCGAACCTCTTGTTGATCTCCGCCGTGGTGGCCTCGATCATCTTGTCGCGCTCTTTTCCAAATGTCCTCTCGTGGACCTCGCGTGTCGTGCCCTTGCCCTTTGCCATAGTCTCTCCTTGTCCTGACGTAGCCATGGGACTATAGACGAACAAAAGTTCCGAGTCAAGTGATATGGGAAGAGGATAGGGAGGCGGGCATGCAAGAACCTACCCTCGAGCCTGCGGCTGGCTTGCGCTCTCGTCACATTTGGTCAGCCTTGGCCCTGTGAGCAGGCAGGATGGCAGCCCCCCTGGCTGCCATGCGCGTGGGGCACGAGCGGCATGGCCCGCATTAAATCCCAAGTTCTTCACACATGAGGTCGAGTGCGACAGCGACGGCCTTATCCCGCACCTCCTGCCGATCGCCCGAGAAGAGCCTGCGCACGCCCCGTGTGCCTCGTGGTCCGCAAAGGCCAAGCCAGACGGTACCCACCGGCTTTCCTGGCTCCGCGCCTTTGGGGCCCGCGATACCCGTGACGGAGACCGCGACGTCACACCCAAGGACGCTGGTCGCGCCCTGTGCCATCTGGCATGCGCACTGCGCGCAGACGGCACCTTGGGCCGGGTCCTCCAAGATGGCCTGGTCAACGCCGAGCACGGCATGCTTCACGCCGAGGGCGTACGAGACGACGCCACCCCTGACGACCGCCGACGAGCCAGGGATTCGCGTGAGCGTGGCTGACACCAGCCCGCCCGTGCAGGACTCGGCACAGCCCAGCGTGAGCCCCCTCCTACGAGCGAGCTCGATCGTGCGCGCGGCCGCCCTCTCCAGCTCTGCCATGCTGGGCGTGGGCGCATCGCCCCAAGAGCACCCCTCCATCAGCTTCCCCTCTCGATCACGTGCCAGGACCTCATGAAGTAGTCTGCGCCCGACCACAGGGTGAGCAGCATGGCCACGGCGAGCAGCAGCCCAAAGAGCAGCCCGAGCGCATCGGCAGGGCCACCCTCAGGAAGCGCGCGACAGGTCAGAAGCCCCGAGATTGACACCATGGTCGTGGCCGTCTTCCACTTTCCGAGCGGGCTGGCGGCTATGACCTCCCCGTCGGCGGCCACGACCATGCGAAGGCCCGATACGAGAAACTCGCGTGCCACGACGATGAGCAGCACCCACGGGCTCACCACACCGATCTCGAGCAGGTAGCAGAGGGACACGACGACCACGAGCTTGTCTGCGATGGGATCGAGAAACTGGCCGAAGACCGTCTCCTCCCCCCTGGCTCGCGCCAGGTGGCCGTCGAGCTTGTCGGTGAGGGCAAGCAGGATGTAGAAGAGCGCGACCGCAAGCGAGCCGAGGTCCAGGCCCTGACCGGGTGGATTCGCCGCGAGCTCGGCAGCGAGCAGCCAGAGCGGTACGAGCGCCACGCGAACGCAGGTCACGATGTTGGCAGGGGTCCAGATACCCTTCGCTGACATGTCATCAACCTCTAGCCCTCGAGGATCTCGCCATCAAGCTCGTAGCAAAACGAGCCCACAAGACGCACGCGCACGACATCACCGACGCTCGCCTCGCCCGAGGCGATGTGGACTGCCCCGTCGCAGTCGGGTGCCTGGAACCATGCATGACCTATGAGCTCGCCGTCGCCCACCTCCCCCTCGACGCCGTCGATGATGACGTCAACGACTTCGCCCACATGGGAGGCGGTGGCGGCAAAGCCGAGCTCCTCTGCCACGTCATGCAGCCTCTGCTCGCGCTCGAGCTTGTCCTCGTCACACAGCTGACCGGGCATTGCGGCCGCCCTGGTCCCGTCCTCGCGCGAGTAGGAGAACACGGAGGTGTAGTCGAACTCCTCCTCCCGTATGAAGTCGACGAGCTCCGCAAACTCCTGCTCGGTCTCGCCGGGAAAGCCCACGAGTCCCGTCGTCCTGAGGACTATCCCGTCGATCTCGGACCTGAGACGGGAGAAGAGCCGCCTCAGGTCCCGGGCGGACCCGCCCCTGCCCATGCCCCTGAGCACGCGCTCGCTGCAGTGCTGTATGGGGATGTCAACATAGGGCAGCACTTCCGGGACGTCCCGCATGGCCGCGATGAGCTCGTCGGTCATGCCCTCGGGCTGCAGGTACAGCACACGCACCCAGCCACCAAAGGGGCGCGCGACCCTGGCGACCTCTCGCAAGAGCCATGCCAGGCTGAGCGCCTGCGGAAGGTCAGTCCCCCAGATGCCGGTGTCCTGCCCGATGAGGATGACCTCACGGACGCCCCCCTCCATGAGGGCGCGAACCTCGGCGAGGATCTCGTCGGGCGGACGCGAGGCATAGCTGCCGCGAATGAGGGGGATGGCACAGAAGCTGCAGAACCTGTCGCAGCCCTCTGATATCTTGACGTAGGCGCTCGTACCCTCGATCGTCCTCAGAAACGACCTGTCGGCTATGCATACGCCATAGGGACCCGTTCGCTCGCGCTCGATACCCAAGACGCTTGAGACGACCGCAACGATACCGTCCTCCTCATCGGCGCGAACGAAGGCGGAGACCTCTGGCAGATCAGGAACAAGCTGGCTCCCATAGCGAGAGGGAACGCAGCCGCACATGATGATCGGACGTCTTGTACTGCCCGCCTTGACGTCATCAGCAAGCTCTAGGGTCGTCTCGATCGACTCAGCCGTAGCCGAGCTGAGAAACGAGCAGGTGTTGATCAGGACGACATCAGCATCATCGACGTCATAGGCCTCCGAGAAGCCCGCCCTGAGCAGCAGCGCCCGCATGCGATCCGTGTCTACCTCGTTCTTTGCGCAGCCAAGCGTCACAAAAAGGCAGCGGGCCACAGGGCGCAGGGCAACGCTATCTGTAGTTGACGAATTGGAGCGGCTGACCATAGTCACCTTCCCTCACCGCAGCGATGACCTGCTGCAGCACGTCACGCGAGGGAGAGCTCACGCGCAGCTTGTCGCCCTCCACGGAAGGTTTACACTTGAGCTTGAGATCACGGATATCCTTCGCGATCCTCTTTGCAGTGTCCGTATCGATGCCCTGAACCAAGACCGCACGCTGACGGACCGACGCTCCCGCCGCAGGCTCCACCTTTCCCCACCTGAGGGCAGCGAGGTCGATCTGCCGTTTGGCAAGCTTGCTCGTAAGGACGTCACGCACCTGTCCGCAGACAAACTCAGATGGCGCACTCACGGTGAGCGTCTCGTCCTTCTTCGAAAACTCGATGGTCGCGCCCGTCTGCTTGAGGTCGTAGCGCTGCGTGAGCTCGCGGACTGCCTGCTGGTGGGCGTTGCTGACCTCCTGCACATCGACGTTCGAGACGATGTCGAAGCTTGATTCCTTTGCCATGCCGCACTCCTTGTCGCGTGTGATGGATACCCTACCTCGATCCCTTCGATGACGTCGTGCCGCCCTTGGTGCGAGAGCCTGACGTGCTGCTGGAGCTCGAGCTGTCGCCAGAGCCTGACTTCGACGTCTTGCCAGAGTCCGTTTTGGAGCCCGAGCTGCCTGATGACCCGCTCTTCGAGCTAGAGTCAGAGGAGGCATCAGAGTCCTCGTCATCCTCGCTTGAGGATACCTTTGTGCCCTTGATCGTAATCGATCCGATGCCCGATGTCTTCGAGTCGAAGCTCTGCGTCTTTCCGTTCTTTGCCACAGTCACGGCAGAGATGTTGTTGACCGAGATGGATATGGCCTCCGTTACGGTATACGACTGCTTCCAAGGCCCTGTGATCTGCTCTGCGACCTCACTAATGCCGTCGCACTTGATCTCGACCCAAGAGATCTCCCCCTTGGCTACCGAGACGCTCACCACGGTCTTCTCGTCCTCGCTATCCTTGTTGCCTGACGAGTCAGTGTCGCTTGGGACGTCAGACGAGTTATCCGATTCACCGTTACCCTCACCGGTCGAGTTACCCGTGTCTCGTGCCGTCGTCGACCCAGCAGTCGTTTGCATCGTATTCGTAGCGACCGTCCTCGTGTCAGTGTTGTTGTTGCGCACGCAGGATCCGATGGACATGATGATGATGGCCGTCAGCACTATGGTCACGAATACCACGAAGAGGACGATGTTCCTCGTGTCACCCCCAAAGACGCTCACGACGCCGCCGCTTCGGTCCCGCCCGCGCGCTCGCGAGCTCTGCGTCCGTGCGGTCGATCGGCGACGCCTGACGTTTGGCCTGTCGACCTTGGCGATGTTTCGAGAGGATCTGCGCCCCGTCGTCGTCGAGGCTGCCTCGTATGGATTGGCCGATCCATAGCGTAGGTCATCCGTGAAGTCGTCGGAAGTGACATCCCTCCTGGTGATGCGTTCGCGATCGGGGGGCAGCTGGGACCCACGTCCGCGCCGGGCCCTCTCACCACGCGTCTGCCTCGTTCTCGTGCGAACGTAGCGGGAGTTTGGCCTGTCTTGCGCCTCAGCAGCGATGTCACGCGAGGTGTAGCGGCGACCCTCGAGGTCGGTCGGCCGGCTGGGCGCATCGTCCCCGTCAGCAGCCAAGCTGCTCTGACCCTTGGGGCGCACCCGAGATGTCGTGGCGAAGCTGTCGAGGTCACCCGCATAGCCGCCAGAGGCTGGAAGGAGCCCTCTGGTACCCTGGTAGGTCTTGCGGTTGAGCGCGCCCCTCCTCAGAGATTCGTTCTCGTCCCAGTCCATGGCCCGCTCTCGTCCACCCATGTCCTCCCAATCGGAGAGATCAGAACTGAACTGGCGTGTGATGACGCGTGGGTTGAGGCTGAGGTAGCGTGCGTAGGATGCGAGCATGCCTTGGGCATAGCCACTCTTGGGCATGCTCGAGAAATCACCCTCCTCGAAGGCGACGAGGACCTGTTCCTTGAGCCGGAGCACCGAGGAAGCCTGCTTGATGGAGAGGCCGAGCTTCCTGCGCCTCTCGACGAGCATCTCGCTGAAACGCGGACGTGCCATTGCCTCTACACCCCCCTATATGCTTCCTCTTGGCTTCTCAGCTCCTCGAGCCCCTCTGTGTCAAGAAGGACCTCCCGTGGCCTTGACCCGTCAGGCGGTCCGACGACACCTTTGGTCTCAAGCATGTCCATGATTCTACCAGCACGCGCGTAGCCGACCTTGAGTCTTCTCTGCAGTCCCGAGGTCGAGCCGAGCTGGGAGTCGACCACGATCTGGGCAGCCTCCCAGATGAGAGGGTCATACGGATCGTCGGGATCCGCCCCCGCACCCCCCTGAGCACCGGACTGTCCAGGCACAACCTGCGAGAGTATCTCCTCATGGTAGTCGGGCTCCGCCTGGCTCCTGATGAACTCGACAACACTGTTGATCTCATTGTCCGAGGTGTAGCAGCCAAGAACGCGCCTCGGAGTGAGCCCCCTGTCCTTGAAGAGCATGTCGCCGTTTCCGAGCAGTCGCTCGGCGCCGGTCTCATCGAGGATGACACGCGAATCGATGCCCGAGGAAACCTTGAGGGCCACGCGGCTGTCGATGTTCGACTTGATGAGACCGGTCACGACGTTCGCGGAGGGACGCTGCGTGGCTATGACAAGGTGGATACCCGCAGCACGGGCGAGCTGCGCGATGCGGACGATGGACGCCTCGACGTCCTTGCCGGCGACCATCATGAGGTCCGAGAGCTCATCGATGATCACGACGAGAAGGGGCATGGGCTGAGGCGGGTTGTCCATCTCGGCAAGTTTGCCTGAGCTGCACATGCGATTGTAGACCCTGACGTCACGAGCGCCCGCCTTCTGGAAGACCTTGAGGCGACGCTCCATCTCGGAGACGGCCCACGAGAGGGCGCTCGCAGCCTGCCTGGGCTCCGTCACGACAGGTGCGTAGAGGTGCGGCAGGCCGTTATAGGCCGAGAACTCAACGCGCTTGGGATCGATCATGATGAGGCGCACCTGACTGGGCGTCGTGCGCATGAGCAGGGACATGATCATGGAGTTGATCATGACGGACTTGCCCGAGCCCGTGGTCCCCGCGACGAGCATGTGCGGCATCTTAGAGATGTCGGCGATGACGGGCTTGCCTGCGGAGTCGCGACCGACGGCCACCTCAAGAGAACCTCCGGTGGCGTAGGGCAGCACATCACCCAGATGAACGTTCTGACGGGTCTTGTTGGGTATCTCGATACCCACAAACGATGTGCCGGGGATGGGTGCGAAGATACGGACCTTCTCGGCAGCGAGCGTGAGTGCGATGTCGTCCTCGAGGGTGCGGATCTTGTTCACACGCTCTCCCTCGCCCATCTCGACCCGAAACGTCGTGACGAGGGGACCCGAGATGTAGTCGACGACCTTACTCGTAAGGCCAAACTCCTCGAGCGTCCCCTGAAGGCGTGCCATGGTGTGGTCAAGCTCGTCTTTGCTGCTCGCGCTCGAGGCGCTGTTGGGATTTGAGGAGAGCATCGAGAAGGGCGGCAGCTCGAAGTCCTCGGCAGCGTCACCGGGACGGGCGGCCGGCATCGCGGCTGTCGCGGCACGTCTCGACTCTCTTTGGGCACTCCCGCCATCCTTGTGGATCGGGTCGCGACGCCTTGCCTTGCTTCGCTTGGAAGACCTGCCCCTGGCAGCCTCCTCGAGGAAGGATGGGATCGATCCCGCACGCGCAGCCTCGACAGGTGCATCTCTCACGCGCGTGGCATCCAGCGGTGGCGCCACGTCTGCCGGAGCAGGAGCCGTTTCGCCTCCATCGCGATGGCGCAGGCGCCCCAAGAGGCCCAATGGGCCGGACGCACGCTCCCGCAAGGGCTCACTCGCCTCTGCGGAATCGCCCTCCGCCTCCAAGTCGCGCCTCAGAACGGTCGTCTTTCTTGCTCCGAGGAAGGTCGTGGGCGCGGGATCTTCCTCCTTAACGGGTGTGGGCGTCCCCGTACCGTAGGCCCCAACCTGATCCATGCGCCTCTCGTGCGCGACGCTACGCGCCTCCCTCACCCCACGAACTGTCTCTCTGACCCTACCCGCCAGCCTCAAGACGGAAAAGTCGCCCACCACCGCACCAACGATGATGACGCCCGCAAGGATGATGTTACCGACAGCCCTGCCGACGCTCACGAGGAGCAGCCACGCGAGGGCACCGCCCACATAGCCGCCGTAGAGCTCGACCACGGGAGGGTTGACGACGGCCTCGGGATGAGACTCAACCAGCGGCATGTTGATGGAGAGCAGGCCGAGGATGGCCAGGATGATCATGCTCATGCCGACGATGGAGCGCTTGGAGATAGGTCCCCCCTCCTCAAAGAAGAATCCGAGCGCAAAGACGACGAGCGCCGTCGGGAAGAGGATCGCCGCCCGTCCGAAGCAGAGCCTGAGGAGCCACGCCATCGTCCGCGTAACGATGGCACCCGAGGGCACCACGAGCGAAGCGACCATGGCGACGGCACACACGATGAGTGCGATGCCGACGATATAGCCCTTGATGGTCCCTCGAATGCTTCCTGCGGACTGTCGCGCCGTAGTGGAGCTTTTCCCGTCGCTCATTCTCCGTATTTGTGCCGCGTTTGATCTGCGTGGTGCAGTCATGTGCCACTAGACCTCCATGGCGATAGGTATGACCATGGGTCGGGTGTGCGTCTTGTCCCACAGGTAGTTCGAGAGCGAGTTCCTGGCAGCCTTTCTCAGGGTCTCCAAGTTGCCGCCACTCTTGCGGGAACTCTCCGACACCTGGTCTTTGACGAGTCTCTGCGCATCACCAATGAGCTCGTCGGAGTCGAAGGTGACGCCCCTGGATGCTATGGCGACGTCTCCCACCCTGCCCCCACGCCTCGAGACGGTAACGACGCAGGTCACGATCCCGTCGCTTGCGAGCTTCTGGCGATCACGGAACACGACGGGGTCATCGCCGGTCACGGAGAGGCCGTCCACGTAGACAACCCCCGACTCGACAGGCTCGCCCCACCTGACCCTGCCGTTTGACATCTCGAGCATGTCGCCGTTATCGGCGATGAAGATGTGGTCCCTGGGGATGCCCAGGGCCTCACCGAGCTTGGCATGCGCACGCAGGTGTACGGCCTCACCGTGAACCGGCATGAAGTAGCGAGGCCGCGTCATCGCGAGCATGAGCTTGAGCTCCTCTTGGCTACCATGACCCGAGACGTGCACCACCGTCGTTGATCGGTCATGGATGGTGCAGCCTATCTTGGAGAGCGCGTTGATAACGCTCTGCACGCTCTTCTCGTTGCCGGGGACAGGTGTCGCCGAGATAATCACCGTGTCGCTGGATGTGACCGTGAGTGACTTGTGGTCGCCGTTGACCATGCGTGAGAGAGCGCTCATTGGCTCGCCCTGACTACCCGTGCAGAGGACGACAATCCTGTCATCGGGGATGTCCTGGACGTCATAGGCGTCGATGAGATCCTCCGGAGCGATCTTGAGATAACCCAGATCGCGGGCGACGCGAGTGGTGTTGACCATCGAGCGCCCCGTCACGACGACCTTGCGGCCGACGGCGATGGCCGCATCGCACACCTGCTGCAGGCGGTGTATGTGGCTCGAGAACGATGCGACGAAGACCCTGCCCGTAGCATTCTTGATGATGTGACGCAGGGACGGACCGACCACCGCCTCTGACGGCGTGTAGCCAGGACGGGTGGCGTTTGTCGAGTCCGAGAGCAGAAGATCCACTCCCATCGTGGAGAAGCGGGAGATCGCCTGGTAGTTGGGCAACACGCCATCGATGGGCGTCTGGTCGAGCTTGAAGTCTCCTGTATGCAGGACCGAGCCTGCCGGAGTCCTCATGTATATGCCAAGCGCAGCGGGAATGGAGTGTGTCATCGAAAAGAAGTCAATGCTGAACGCGCCGAGGTTGATGTGGGCCCCGTTCTGGACCTCGCGAAACCTCGGAGCATTGAGCCTGTGCTCTGAGAGTTTGCCTTCGATGATACCGAGCGTCAGCTTGCTCGAGTAGATGGGAACCTTGCGGCTCAGGTCCATGAGCAGGTATGGGAGCGCTCCTATATGGTCCTCGTGGCCATGCGTGATGAGAATGCCCCTGAGCTTATGTTCGTTTTCGAGCACATAGGAGTAGTCGGGCAGAACGAGATCAACACCCAACTGCTCGTCATCGGGGAACATGAGCCCCGCGTCAACGAGGACCATATCGTTGCCATACTCGAAGGCAGTCATGTTCTTGCCAATGCCATCGAGCCCACCCAGAGGAATGATCCTCAGGGAAGTCTGATTTTTTGCCATGTCTGCGGGAAGTCCTTTCTCGATGCTTCGCCTCACGTGCTCTATATCCTCTAATGACGCTCGGCGGCGTCAAACACATTCGCGTTTCGCTCATTGTAGCCCCTGTGAGCCCATCGATATCTCACATGACACTGACTTGCAATTACTACAGAGCAGCGAGGAAGTGTCTTCGAGGCACACGGCACCCTCGCACGTCTTGATGCAAGGGACCTGATGTTTGCACAGGAGCCTGGCGTGGAGGGGATGGCGCGGCTCGTACGCCTTGGGCGCGATCCCTCGGCGCACAGGCTCGCGCCACACAGGTGCATCCCACACGCCGCTGAGCATAACTGCACTTTTACGATAGGAGCACCATCCCCGACACCGTGCTGAGAAAGAACCGACTCGTTTGACTCCTGTCGATCAGCCGGCAGGCTGGGTGGGGACAGCCTGAGGCGCACTTGCCGGACCAAGCCTCGTCCCGCAGCTCATACAGAACGTGTCCCCACTCTCGACGGGAGCACCGCAGGACGGGCATACGTGAGCAGTGCCTGCAGGCACCGCCTGTGGCACTGCCATCGTGGTGCTAGCGGCGATGACATCCGCCACAGGAAGGCCACAGCCAGCACAGAACTGGTTGGACGCCGGGACCTTGGTCCCACAACGCGGACAGGCGTAGGTCGCCATCTGCTGCGCCTGTGCCTCGATCTGAGCGATCTGGGCACTAATCTGACTGCGCTCGATATCACACTGCGCGATGCCGTCATAGAGGGCCTCCCTCCCGGCACGCAGCTTCGGATCATCCTTGGTGACATCATAGAGGCTTACACCAAGCTGAGTGACGAGACCCTCTCGACGCCTCTTGATCTCGTTCAGCTGGGAGTTAAGCTTCATCGTACTCGTGGAGCGTCCAACGGCAGCCTTCGCGTCGCTGAAGGAATCGCTCAGATCATCTAGAAATCCCATCATCATCTCCCTTGCGTAGGTACTAGAGTACCCTGTCCGGCATGCGAACCTCTGGTTGTCAACAATCAACCACGCTTAGCTCAACGCCGCTGCCTCTCGCCGATGCCAAAGAAGATGCTTCCCACCAGCCCAAGCCCACAGACGATGAGGGAGACGATGGCACCCCACGCCGGCGCAATGGCATTCTCTGTGTAGAGCAACTGACCATAGCTACTTGATGAGCTGCTGTAGTGCATCCTCAGCTCACTGATGATGCTACCATTTGCCATGCTCACGCTGATAATCCAGAAGAGGGCGATCGCAGCCATGACACCCAGTGCAATCCGAAGGGGAAGGACCTCTCCCTTGTGGCGTATGGCGCTCACGACGCAATACGAGGTAAAAATGATAGACAGCTGCCACACTACGCACACGAACGTCATGCTGCCACCACTGATGGTACTGTTGACCGACACGGGCACGCTACTACCTTGGAAAGCCTGGCCCAGCCACACGGAGTAGAGGTCGTTGAGCGAGACAATGGAACCCATGCGAAGAGACGAGGGGACGCCCGTAAAGAGACTCGAGTAACCAACAGTCCTCGCAAAGGGGACGATAGGTAACTCCAGCCATGGAGAGAACACGAAGAGGAAGATTCCTGCAATCGCCGCAGCGATAGCGATGAGTCGAGAGAAGCTCAGACCAGAGACCGTGCCCGCCGAGCTGGCAACCGTACCTGCCGCAGCGGTGAAGCCACCGTAGGGCTGCTGCCCATACGGTTGCGCGACACCTTGGGGGGCGAATGCCCCAGGCGAAACCGTAGCTTGGGGAGCACTCTGGGCTACAGGGACTGCGGCGGGCGCCACTTGGGGGACGGGGGCGGCGCCCGCCGATTGGGGGGCACCCTGAGCTTGCACGGGCGCTCCGCAGCTCGCACAGAAGGCGACACCAGGCCGTAGCTCTTTACCACAATTCAGGCAATACATCGAATGCACCGTTCCTCAGGTGAGTTAACTGACAGTGAGAGGATACTACAACATCAAATTAAGTATCTGAAAAAATATCATCTTGCCAGTGAGTATAGTGATGTTACTAATTAACAGAGGGTTCGTTATCATCCGCCCGCATGGATAGGATACCCCCTGCTATCTCGCAACTCTTAAAGCTCTGCTCAATGCCGTTGTTTCTCGCCAAGGCCGAAAAAGACGCTCCCCCCAAGCCCGAGCCCACAGACGATGAAGGAAGCGATAGCACCCCATGCCGGCGCGATAACTTGGAGGGTGTCGCCGTTTGCAATGCTCACGCCGATGACCCAGAACAGGGCCGTCGCCATCATGATGCCCAGCGCGACTTGGAGGAGAAGAGTCTCCTTCTTGTAACGGATGACATTTACGGTGCAATATACGGTGAAGATGATGGAGAGACGCCACAGCGTACAAATGAGCGTCATGCCACCATTAAACAACGCCGACAGCTTACCGACGTCAGAGGTATTAGCCAAAGTAGAGAGCTCGCTGAGCGAGACGACGACACTCATGCGCAAGGACGAGGGAATACCCGTAATGCCGAAGCTCCGAGCAGTAACGGCGACAGGCAGATCAAGCCACGGGGAAAATACGAAGAGGAGAAGACCAGTGATCGCCGCGATAACGGCGATGAGCTGGGAGAAACTCAGACCAAAAACTATCCCCACCGAGCCGGCAACTGTACCCGCCGTGCCGGCGAAACCGCTGTAGGGCTGCTGACACTGTCCGTACGGTTGCGCGACGCCCCGGGGAGCGAATGTCCCAGACGAAGTCGTGGCTTGGGGAGCGCTCTGGGCTACAGGGACCGCTGCGGTGGCCGCTTGGGGGGCAGGGGCAGCGGGCGCTACTTGGGGAATGCCCTGAGCTTGCACGGGAGTACCGCAGCTCGCACAGAAGGAAGTGCCCGGACTCAACTCCCTACCACAATTCAGACAATACATCGTTCGCACCATCCCTCGCTCAATTAACCCTACTTCCGGGGGGTAATTTCTAAGCACACCCGCTCGTCACCTAGAGCTTCGCGGCGGCGCCCGTGTCGGCGAGCCTCCCCCTCCTCTTCCGGACCCTTCT
>ERZ772967.408-NODE-408-length-35469-cov-8.232846_pt1 | contig 35469 bp, 24 predicted proteins | sample MGYA00511677_ERZ772967 | MGnify/ENA primary metagenome ERZ772967 (study PRJEB29015, sample SAMEA2737931) | human oral metagenome | biome: human oral; feature: human-associated habitat; material: dental | place: China | collected 2146 ...
CGTTACTAAAGGGAATGTAGATAAATTATTAGGTATACTACTGACAGCTTCCAAGAAGCTAAAGAGGTCCCTAGCGCCTACGGGGAATTTGTATCGATAAGGGGTACAAATTCCCACTAAGCGCTCGGGACCCCTTGTAGGAAAATGTCCTAAGTGGGATATCTGTCAACTGGTATGGTTGACTAAAAATACTTCCTACGAAAATGTAGGGGGTATTTTTTTACGAAAAAATACAATCGATTCTTAAAAAGAAAAATTTTTGATTGGCAAAACCATAACAAGTTCGTTTTAGGGTTTTGATTTTGCGATTGATGCCTTCTAAAGGACCATTAGAGTATTCAAATTTAGCGCTATTTAAGACATATTTTCTGTTTTGACGAAGGGTTTGAATAGCAGTATCCATTTCTGTATTGGTTTTTTGGTAGTCTAAGATGGTTGACTCTAGTAATTCACTATTGCGCTCGTTTAGGGCTTTCGTGATATCTTGGTAAGTTTGGTATACTTCAGCGAACTTGGAAAATTTACTAGTAATGAGATCAACAGCATTTTGGCGAGTCATATATTGTTTAACGCCGCGAAGAAAAACTACTTCTTCAGGGTGAAGATCTTCAGCTTTTTTATGGAATAGCTTCCAATGTGACTTCATAATTTTATATTCTTGGCTCTGTTTATCAAGTTGCTTTAGGATAGAGATACGACAATTGTCCAAAGCGCGACCAGCTAATTGTACAAGGTGGAAGCGATCAATAATGATATTGGCATTAGGGAAAAGGCGATAGATAAAACTTTGATATTGAGCATTTAAATCAATTACAACTGATTGAACGCATTCGCGTTCGGCTTTTGAATAACGACTTTCAAAATAATCAACAATGGTAGGTGATAGACGATCCTGTAACTTTGTGACAATTTGGTGGGTTTCAGCGTCACAACAGATAAAGGACATCACAGACTTAATTGAACGAAACTCGTCAAAACATAGATGCTTAGGCAACTTAGCCACACGATAGTGTGGTTCCATGCGCTCTAAGATTGTTCGACGAACACTGCTAGGAGAGCAGTGACACATTTCAGCAATAAGCTGACCAGATAAGCCTTTACGAGCTAAAAGCATGATTTGATTTTTGAGATCACTGGATAAGGTTTGATTTTCTTTGGTTAAATTAGTAATAGCACCAAAAGTAGTATGGCATGATTTACATTTATAGCGTTGTTTACGAAGCTCTAGTTCATATCTTCTCCCATTTAAACTTGCCAGTCGTACATGAGTTTTGCGAAAGCCATCCTTATTAACTGTGGGAAAGCCACAGTTACGACAACGATTAATCGGATAAGAAAGAGTAGCTGTTATTAGCGTTATATACTCTTTAACAGAATCGTTGTTGTGTTCAGCTTCTTCAACAGAAATAATTTTAATATTTTTATCTTTAATTCCAAGAATATTTAGGATAGAATCATTATGGGACATTTGTTTAACCTTCTTTCATGATTTTTGTGGTGAATTGATTGTATAACGAGGGGACAGCAAATGTCCTCTTTTTTGTATAAAAGTAATACAGATTATGTAAAAGCAGAGGTTGTATCTATATGGCAACCAAATCCGGAGGCTGTGAAAAAAGGAAATTCCAAATGGGCAAATTTTATGTACTTAGTTGATGGTAAACAATATATATCTAGTAACAGAATACAGGTTTCTATGAATACGAAAGTAGGAGACTTAAAGCAAATAAAATATGATAAAAGAAATCCTGAAAAAATTTATGGGTTTTCAGTAAAAAGAGCATGTATTCTTTTTATCGTTGCAATTGTTTTATTTATAATTGCTAAATTTAAGTTGTTTTAGTGGAGGTGATTAATATGCCTAAAATTCCATCGCTTGTAGTCTTTTGTATGATATGTATTCCGATAATAAGATTAATTTATTTGGCTATAAAAAAGAAAAAAATACGAGTAAGTTTTTTGCTTGACCTGTCCGTTGGGGACAGTGCTATCTTTTAATTAAAGGAGGTGGCAAACCATGTTAAGAAATGAAATTCAAAACAAAACAGGTTTAACAAGAAAAGCAATTGAATATTATGAGGAGAAAGGACTTATAAATCCTCAAAAAACTGAAAACGGTTATAGAGATTACAGCGAGAATGATTTAGAGGTTTTAATTCAAATATCTTTATTTAGAAAACTTGGAATTAGTGTAACTGAAATAGAAGGGTATCTAACCACTGGCATTAGTGCATTATCATCTGTTTTAAGAAGAAAGCAACATCAATTAGATGTTGAAGAGAAAAGAAAAGAAGTCCTTGAACTTGTAGTTAAAGGTGAAAATCAGGAACTTATAAATGAAAAAATTAAATTGATTGAAGCAGAGGAATCAATCTACGAAAGATTAGAGAGATTATTTCCAGGATATTTTGGACAAATGTTATTTGCAGCATATCAACCATTTTTAAATGAATCATTAGGAAAAGATGAGGAAGAAGCATTTGAAAAATATGTAGATTACTTAGATAATTTACCATTATTTCAGTTAAGTAAGGATGAGCAAAATTATATTGAAAAGATAAGTTCTACTTTTGATATGCAGATACTAAAAAAAGTTAATAAAGATAAAATTAACGCTATTGAAAATGTTGAAAAATGGCTAAAAGAAAATGATAATACTATTTCTCAATATGAAGAATATAAAAACAGTGAAGAATATCAAAAGAGCCTAATGAAGCAAATTCAAGATAAATTACAAAACTTTATGAAAGACAACAAGTATTATGAAATTGCGATTCCACTTATTAGAAAATTTAGTAAAAGCTATGATGATTATTATAAGAAACTAATCGTAGCAAATGATAAGTACTTAGAAATTAAATGTTAATGGTATTGAAAAGTATCTACTTGTAAATAGTGGGTGCTTTTCTTTTTTTTAAAATTTCATAAATCTGGTTACCAAGAGGGATAAATTTTCACTATTAAAGTGTAGGGGGAAATTTATCCTTTTTGCTTTTGAGGTAGAAGAGAAAATCTATTCCGTTATTAAGCAAAGAATCCTACATAGCAGAAAGCTAATTGATCTTTGACAACTGAATAGACCAAGGTGGGACGTTATCCATTTGTGGAGAATTATGACCTACGCCAAGACTTTTCTGCTGAGAAATTGGTTTAAATGAATACTGGTAAGTGCCAAGGATAAAAGAAAAAGAGCGATAAATAGGAATACATAAAGGATAGGTGTGGCAATCTATCTCTGTGATACGAATGGTGATAATGATACTTCAATAGTTTAAGCCGGCTCGTCTTAATAAGGGGCGGTGGTGAGATTCCAATGTAGCAGCCAATGCACCTACCAATGTCATAAAACTTATTATAAAAATAGTGAGGTTAAGACTATGAATAAGAAAAAAGAAGTTAAGAAAGATAAGGATAAGAAGCAAATAGCCGATGATTATTCTAAGAAAATAACCTACTCTACGAGCGAAAGTGAAAAGCTTGATTTACTTGATATTGTTGAGATGTATCTATGTAAATCTTGTGTCAGAATTTGAGGGGCTGACAAAGAGAAATAGGGTGCGGTAAAATATAGGTGGTAGAAGTAATCTTCCGAAATGACTATTTGCCAAAATATCATTTTAGGAGGATTGTTATGAGAAATACTGCGTGTATGTATCTTCGTCTTTCAAGAGAAGATGGGGACAGTAATGAAAGTAACTCTATTTCAAATCAAAGACAAATAATCAAATCTTACGCTAAAGAAAAGAACATAGATCTATCTTATGAATATGTAGATGATGGATATAGTGGTTCTAATTTTGAGCGTCCAAATTTCAAGAATATGATTGATGACCTGAATAAAGGAAAGTTTTCTATCATTATGGTAAAAGACTTATCTCGTTTTGGTAGAGATTATATTGAGTCTGGGAAGTATCTGCAAAAGATATTTCCTGAAAAAGGTATTCGCTTCATATCTGTAAATGATAACTATGATAGTGATAATGCAGATGTTAGTGATACACATTTAATACTTCCAATTAGAAATTTTATCAATGACAGTTATTGTCGAGATATTTCTATGAAAGTGAAATCATCAAAAGAGGTGAAAAGGAAGAATGGCGAGTTTATTGGATCATTTGCTCCTTTTGGATATAAGAAAGATGATAAGAACAAACATCAGCTTGTAGTTGATACAGAAGTAGCTCATATCATTGAGCGAATATTTAATATGAAAATAGAGGGTTATTCCTCAAAGGCTATTGCCGACTTTCTAAACAGTATTGGAACAGTTACACCATCAAAGCACAAAGAAAATAATGGTGATAACTTCAATACTGGTTTTGTTGTGAAAAAAGCAAAGTGGGATGCTAAGATGGTAAACCGTATTATTTCAAATAAGGTTTATATTGGTGTCCTGGAACAAGGAAAAACCACAAAGTTAAATTATAAATCAAAGCACGAAGTCGATGTTTCCAAAGAAGACTGGATAACAATAGAAAATGCTCATGAAAGCATAGTATCAAAATCCATCTTTGCACTTGCAAACAAAATGCTACTTCGTGATGTGAAACAGTCTAAAGATAAGCCATATATATTATCAGGTATGCTTTATTGCAAAGATTGTGAAAGTCCTATGATTAGGCGAAAAGTAAGAGATAAGATTTTCTACATTTGCTCTGAATATAACAATGCTGGAGAGTGTTCAAGACATAGTGTAAAAGAAGACTATGTTACTCATGCAACTATTCATGCATTAAATGAATATCTATCTAAGTACAATGAACTGCTTAAAAAAGTTAGCGAAATAGATGTGTCAAAGTTTAAATTAAAAGTTGATTTTGAGTCATTATATGCAGAAAAAAGAAAGCATGAAAGACTTAGACAATCTCTTTACATGGATTTAGAAGAAGAACTTATTACGACTGAGGAATTTGAACGATTTAGAAAAAATTATCTTATCAAGATTAGAGAAATTGAGAAACAAATTATTACAAAGCAAAATATCGTAGATGAACTGAAAATGAAGATAAACGATAAAGGTAGTTTCGTTTCTGAGATAGTTCCTAATCCTGAAAATGGTGAACTGAATCGATTGTCTTTAGTGTCTTTTATAGATCGTATTGAGATTGGAGAGGATAATGCAATTAACTTTGTCTTCAACAATATTGAAACAGTGAATCTGCTTCAAGCGATTGTAGATAGTGATAAGGTCGAAGCTAAGGATACACATAATGCAAGACTAATATCAATGGGCAAGTTATTTGGTGAGCATTTAGAAAGAGTTGAACCTAAGCTTGCAGTTGGAGGTGTTTGTTAATGGCAAGGACTTCCAAAAGATATATAAGAAAAAACGAAGAACAAGCACAAAAAGTATTCTATAAAGCAGGAGTATATACAAGATTATCCAGTGAAAGAAAAGAAGAATGGCGTGAGAAATCATCGTCTATCGAAACACAGGTGCTTTGTTGTAAAGAGTATGCTTTAAAGGAAAATATCAAAGTCGTAAATATTTACACAGACTATGAATATAGTGGGACAAATTTTGAAAGACCACAGTTCCAGGAAATGATGCAAGATATTCGTGAAAGAAGAATTAATTGTATTATCATAAGGGACTTATCAAGACTTGGAAGAGAATATCTTGAGATGGGAAGACTCATAGACAAGGTATTTCCGTTCTTGGGAGTAAGGTTTATTTCTGTTAATGATAAGGTTGATACCGTTAAGGATTTAGACTCAAAGAAGTCATTTGAAGTAACTCTTAAGAATATCGTCAATGATATGTATGCTAAAGACATTTCTGTAAAGATAAAGACAAGCAAACATAATAGGGCAAGAAATGGATATTTTATTGGTTCTGTTCCGCCCTATGGATATAAGGTAGTGAAATTAAAAGAGGGACAGAAGTTAGAAGTTGATGAGAATGTTCGATTCATTGTTGAAGAAATGTTCCGACTAACACTTGGAGGGAAAAGCCAATATGAGGTTGCAAAACACTTTAATACTATGGGTTATGCTACAGGAATGGTCTATTACAAAACAGGTAGAATTTATAGACGGGATGGTGATCCGCAGTGGAATAAAGGTACTATTTCCAAAATGCTTACTAATAGAACTTATACAGGAACTTTGGTGCAAGGCGTTAAGCAACAAAATCTTGCAAAAGGAATGAAGCAACAATTTGTAGATGAAAGCCAGCATATTATATATGAAAATGCTCATGAACCTATTATCTCAAAAGAAGACTTTGAAAAAGTGCTGCAAGGGCGAGCAAATAGATTAAAGAACAATGCTTTTGGTGCAGAGATGCATAACTTTGAAAGAGATTATGAGAATAGATATAAGGGCTTGATTTTTAATAATGCAACAGGTAAGGAACTTTATCGAAGAACCAGAATTTACGGGACAAACCATGATAGGCTTTATTACTCTTTTCAAAACGATACTTGCACAGGCAAGATAGATAACGAAGTAGGAGTATTTATTATGGAAAGAGAGCTTGATAAGGCAATGTCTGAAAAGGTAGCAGAGTTTATTACTAAGGCTACAAGCAAGGCAAAGCTAATAGAAAGAGTGTCTGCTAGGTTTTTTGAAAGTATAGATAAGCTAAACGAAGATATTTCAAAGCTTAAAATTAAGACAGAGAAGGAAGAATTCCTAATTCAAAAAGCTTATGAAGAATATAGCTTAGGCAAGATTGATAGGGAAGTATATAGCCTTAAAAGAGAGATTACTCTTAGCCATATTGCAACAATCAATAATGAAGTTATTGCTATTGAAAAGGTTGTAAAAGACCTTGAAAGGGATAAGAAAATATCTATTAAGTGGATTAAGGACGTATTTTCGGCAAAAAAGGTTGAAAAATTACCATCTGATTTAATTCATAGCTTAGTGGAAAAGATAATTGTCTATGGCAATCATAACTTTGAAATAATCTTTAAATTTAATATGGATAGTTTGATGGGAGGTGTTAATATTGAGTAAAATTGCACTTTACATTAGATTATCTGTAGAAGATCAGATGAAGAAAGATGAGAGCGAAAGTATCATCAATCAAAGGTATTTCCTGAATGATTTTCTTGATAGAAATGATGAATTTAAAAGTTTTCAAAGAGAAGAATACATTGATGACGGATATACAGGTACAAATGAGAAAAGACCATCTTTTCAAAGAATGCTAGAAGGAGTTAAGAATGGTAAAATCAATGCCATAATTGTAAAAGACTTATCGAGATTTATGAGGGATTATATTTCGCTCGGTGATTATCTGGAGAATATATTTCCTTTTCTTGGTATTAGATTTATTGCGATTAATGATGGCTATGATAGTGATAAGGAAAAAGGGAATGGAACAGACCTTGATATTCAGTTTAAAGGTTTGCTATATGACTTTTATACAAAAGATATTTCGCAGAAAGTAAAGACAGTTACTACAGAACTTAAGAAGCAAGGAAAGTTTCTTGCATGGAGTCCAGCATTTGGTTATATGAAAGATCCAGATGATAAGCACAACATCATTATTGATGATAAGACAGCTTGGATTGTGAGGAAGGTATATGACTTAGCACTTACAGGACTTGCATCAAGAAAGATTGCAGCAGTTATGAATGAAGAGAATATACCAACACCAAACGAACGTAAAAAAGAACTTACAAATATGGATTATGAATATAACATAGTATCATCAGATACAAGAGATGCACCAACATGGACAAATGGTACAGTGGTAGATATTTTATCCAATGAAAATTACACAGGCACTTATGTCTTCAATATGCAAGAAAAGTCGGTATTGACTCCTGGTAGTTTTAAATTTAATCCTAAAGAAGAATGGGGTAGAGTTTATGACCACCATGAAGCTATCGTTTCAAGAGAAGAGTTTGAAAGGGTTCAAGCTATCAAAGAAAATAATAGTTTCTTAAAAGGGAAAAATACTGACTATACATGGAGAAAGCATTCCCCATTACAAGGCTTCGCAAGATGTCCTACTTGTAACCATATTCTGGGACTTACTCAATCAAAGTTTAAACGACCGGATGGAAGCATGAGAATACACAAGTATTTTCATTGTAGGATCTGCAAGTGTAATAATGTTGAACATAAAAACTCAAGAGTTGATAAATTAGAGGAACAGGTGCTTTCGCTTATTAAAGAGAAATATGGTGAAGTAGAAGTAAAGCTCAAAGAAAAAATAAGCATTAAAGATATAGAGAAAAAGATAGAAAAGCTTCAGGCAAAAAAGATGTCTGATTTTGAAAAATATAAACTTGGGAAAATGACGAAAGTTAAGTTTGTAGAAAGTAAAAATCAGATAGATAATGAAATTAGTAAGCTAGAAGAAAAGATAAAACTATCTTCTAACGAAACAGAAGTAGTAACAGATAATGAACTTACACGAGAACTTATGGAAAAGTATGTTGAGTCGGTTATCTGTGAAGGCAGTATAGTTCAAAAAATCATATGGAAATAGACGCAAGAGGGAGTGAGAAATCACTCTCTTTTTGCTATCTAAAAATAGACAATATATTTTGTGTCAGTCGCTTGACACGAGAGGGTTCTGGTTCTTTGTTAATCAGGGCGATTGCGGAAGCTCCATTTGAGATTGCTGGATACGGTCAAGAAAAAGATGGCTCCACAGCAGGACTTGCAAAGATGAATGCAGTTCTCCATGACAAAGCATCCATCATGATTAAGTCTGGAAATACATTCTCTGATCCGCAATTTAAAAAAGATGATGACGACTCTGAACTGAGACGATTTGATTATGTTGTTGCCAATCCGCCGTTCTCAATGAAAAACTGGACGGCAGGAGTTCAGGAATATGGAAGATTCAGCGGTTACGACGATCGTCCGCCTGCAAAGAATGGCGACTATGCTTGGCTTATGCATATCCTTAAGACTTTGAAGTCCACAGGCAAGGCAGCTGTTATTTTGCCTCACGGTGTTTTGTTCCGAGGGAATGCAGAGGAAACAATCCGCAAGAGCATTGTGGATAAGGGATGGATTAAAGGAATTATCAGCCTGCCGCCGAACCTTTTCTATGGCACAGGCATTCCGGCTTGCATTCTTGTGATAGATAAAGAAGGTGCTGAGAATAGGCAGGGCATCTTTATGATTAATGCCAGCCGGGACTATGTTAAAGACGGAAACAAGAATAGACTGCGCGAACAGGATATCTATCGCATCATTACGACATTTAACGAGCAGATAGAAGATGACCCGAAGTACGCTCGTTTTGTGCCGAATCAGGAAATTAAAATCAAGAATAAATACAACCTGAATATTACGAGATATATTGATGCGTCCGATCCAGAGGACATTCAGAATATTGACGGACACCTGAACGGTGGTATTCCAAAAGATGATATCGATGGATTACAAGATTATTGGAAGGCATTCCCTGAGCTGCGCAAAGCGTTGTTCAAAGAAGTGCGCCCGGGTTTCTATTCGCTGAAGATTGCCGAGGATGATATAAGGCAAACTATATACAGTGACAAAGAATATGCTGCATTTGGAGAACAGATAGATCAGGCTTTTTCGCAATGGAAGGATTACGCTCATCCTCACCTAATCAGTGTGGATGATTCTCTTGACGCACGCTACTTTATTGAAGACCTTTCTGCACGTCTTATAAAAGAGTACGAGAAATTCACTCTTGTTAATAAATACGATGTCTATCAGGTTCTGCTTGCCTACTGGAACGAAGTAATGAACGATGATGTTCTTCTTATCGCCCACGAGGACAAGGGATATGCTTTGGCTCGTGAGACGGAAAACATCATGGGAGAGTACACCTCTGGTAAGAAAAAAGGACAAGAAAAAGTAATCGGCTGGGAAGGTAGACTCATACCGAAGGGCTTGATTATTGACTATTTCTTTGCCAATGAGCGAGATGCGATTGAGGCGGCAGAGGATGTGATAGCACAGACGGAATCGGAACTTAACGACCTCATCGAAAACTGCGATGAGGATTCCACCCTGTCAGAAGTAATCGGCGATGACGGGAAGATAAAAAAGAAAGAACTGGAAGACAAGATAGATTCAATATGTGATGAAATCAGCACTCCAACCATTGAAGCACTCAAGAAGATGCTGGACAAGTGGGACACCATAAGCAGAAAACCACTTTATACAGCGTATGTTGATAAACATCCTCTATGTGTTGAGGCGTGGACAGATAAAGGGACAATCTCGAAGTCCTCTATTGCGCTTGCGATTAAATTATTGCAAATGCAAGAGCCTGTTCCAGAAGCCTACGCAGACAACTTTGCTGACTTGGAATCCGCAAGTGCGCTTATGAAGAAGAGTAGTGAACACACATCGCTTGTAAAGGAATTGAATAGTCAGCTTGAAGCAAAATGCCGTGCTCAATATGAAAAGCTGACGGACGATGAAATTGTAGATCTTTTGGTGAACCGCAAATGGTGCAACACAATTGCCAACGGTATCAATCAACTGTATTTGGATGTTTCCCATCGCCTCGCGAATCGTGTTATTGAACTAACGGAACGATATGAAGATACGCTGCCTTCACTTGAAGGACTTGTTGACGGTTACGAGATGAAGGTGAAATCTCATCTGGAAAGGATGGGATATAAATGGTGAGTAATTTTGTTGAACTTCCAATCACTGAAGTGTTGAGGGAGAAAGTCAAAATCGGACCTTTCGGGAGTCAATTAAAAAAAGAAACTTTAGTTCCGTATGGCGAGTATAAGGTTTATGGTCAAGAGAATGTGTATTCGCGTGATTTTGGGATTGGGGAACGCTTTTTAAAGAAAGAGCATTATGAGAAGCTTTCTTCTTGTGAAATAAAAAGCGGAGATTTCCTGATGAGCACAATGGGGACAATAGGTAAATGTGCGATAGCCCCGGAAGGCATCCAACCCGGGATTATGGATTCTCATCTCATTAGATTCAGGCTGAATGAAAAACGCCTTCTGTCTGAGTACCTTCTTCACCTGTTCTCGGATCAACATTCGTATTTAACGCAACAGACATCGAGGCTTGCAGTTGGTGGGATCATGGATGGGCTAAGTGTCGGAATTGCAAACAGCTTATCCGTCATGATTCCAGAGGAGTTAACTGAGCAACGGGAGATTGCTACGGCGTTATCTGAAGTTGATAAGCTAATCGATAATCTCGAAAAGGTGATTGACAAGAAGATTGCAATCAAGCAAGGAACGATGCAACAGCTAATCACCGGTAAGCGACGCCTTTCAGGATATAGCGGTAGTTGGCAAACAATAAACATATCGCAAAAGTCCAAGCTAAAGGCTCGGATTGGATGGCAGGGGTTAACTACTGCAGAATATCAAAGTTCTGGATATTCATATCTTGTCACAGGCACAGACTTTGAAAATGGAAGAATTGACTGGTCACATTGCCACTTTGTGTCGTTTGATAGGTTTGCACAAGATCCAAATATTCAAGTCGCAAACGGTGATGTGCTGCTTACAAAAGATGGCACTATTGGAAAAGTCGCTCTCGTGGATGGTTTAGATAAGCCTGCAACATTGAATAGCGGTGTGTTTGTTATAAGATCATTGAATGAGGCATATAGCGCAAAATTTCTTTATTACGTCTTGTCATCAAGTGTCTTTACAGATTTCTTGGACAAGCTGGCAGCAGGCTCAACAATTTCTCATTTATATCAAAAGGATCTTGTTGAGTTCGAGTTTGATGCTCCTCCAACAATAGAGGAGCAAGACGATATTGCAAATCTCATCTATGACATGGAGTGTGAGATTAGAGAACTTAAGGTTCAGCTAAAGAAATACAAGAATCTTAAAACCGGCATGATGAACGAATTGCTAACCGGTAGAACAAGGTTGATTTAACGGAGGTGTTCGCATGGGCATTGGCGAAGCTGAAAAAAGGACGCAAAAGCGAGTCATTGATTTCTTTAAGGACAGAAACATTCTGGACTACACCTTTTTAGGTAATCTCAGTGACGAAGAAAACAAGAACATAAAGGAAGATCGCCTTAAAGCATATCTGAAGGCTGCTGGATATTCGGATACGCTTATTGAGGGAGCTGTTTTTCAAATTACTAAAGCAGCTGGTGACATGACCCGTGGCATCTACGATGCAAACAAGCAGGTCTATTCCCTTCTGAAGTACGGCGCAAAAGTCAAACCTTCTCCTGAAGCAGCAGAGGAAACGGTTTATTTTATCGATTTCGCTAATCCATCGAACAACGACTTCGCAATTGCTGAAGAAGTCACAGTTGTAGAGGTGCAAGAGAAACGTCCGGATCTTGTTATCTATCTTAACGGCATCGCTGTTGCCGTAATTGAACTGAAGCGAAGCGCAATATCTGTAGCGGAGGGGATTCGACAGAATCTCACAAATCAGAAGGACAGTTTTATTGAATCCTTCTTCTCCACTATCCAGTACTGCATGGCTGGAAATGATGCCGAAGGTTTGCGTTACGGAACACTTAAGACAAAAGCAAAGTTCTACATGGAATGGAAACCAGACGGCTATCTTGCTAATGACGATGAGCGTGATGAGAATGATGTGCGTATAGATGAAAAGTGCGCGACTATTGACAATAAGCTCTTGCGTCAAATATATGCAATGTTCGACAAAACACGTTTCTTGGATTTGATCGAGCACTTTATCGTATTTGATAAAGGCATAAAGAAGGTTTGTCGTTATAACCAGTACTACGGAATAAAGAGAGCACAGCAACGTGTCGCGAACAGAAAAGGCGGCATCATTTGGCACACCCAAGGAAGCGGCAAGACACTTACTATGGTATGGCTTGCAAAGTGGCTCCTTGAAAACGGTGGCGAGAATGCGCGTGTGCTGATTGTCACGGATAGAGATGAGCTGGACGATCAGATTGAAAAGACATTCAAGGGTGTTAATGAGAATAAGATTGTTAGAACGACAAGCGGAAGAGATCTCGTTACTCGCCTGAACGGATATGACGACGTACTGATGTGCGCGCTGATTCATAAGTTTGGAAGACGAGGCGGAGAAGTTTCGGAAGCCGATTATGAAAAATGCATCGATGAACTAAAGAAATCGCTTCCTGATGATTTCTCTGCTAAAGGCACCATGTATGTTTTCGTAGACGAATGCCACAGAACACAGTCAGGAAAACTTCATGCAGCCATGCAGGCTATTATGCCGAATGCTTTGTTCATCGGATTCACCGGAACGCCGCTCCTCAAGAAAGATAAGAAGACCAGCATAGAGGTCTTCGGAACATACATTCACACCTACAAATATGATGAAGCGGTAAGCGATGGCGTTGTTCTTGACCTGCGTTATGAGGCAAGGGATATTCCACAGGATTTATCATCACAAGACCGTGTTGACCAGTGGTTTGATATAAAGACCAGAGGGCTATCCCCAAGAGCCAAAGCGAAGCTCAAGGAGAAATGGGCGACTATGCAAAAGGTGTATAGCTCACGTTCACGCCTTGAGAAAATTGCATGGGACATCATTCAAGACTTTAACATGAAACCTCGTCTGGAGGATGGTAGCGGAAACGCCATTCTTGTAGCAGATAAGATTTATACCGCGTGCAAGTTCTATGAGATCTTCCAAAGCATGGGATTTAAGAAGTGCGCAATCATCTCATCCTACACACCGCAGGCAGGTGACCTGCGGACGGACACCGTAAGCGATGAAGATGATACCGAGACTTTTGAGAAGTACGAAACATATCTGAAGATGCTTGGGCTCGATACAAGTAATCTGCCGGAGAAAATGTCCATACAGAAGACCGTTGAGGACTTCGAAACAGAAGTGAAGCGTAAGTTTGTCGAGGAACCGGCAAACATGAGCTTGCTTATCGTCGTCGATAAGCTTCTCACTGGTTTTGATGCACCTCCGTGTACATACCTCTACATCGATAAAACGATGCAAGACCACGGACTGTTCCAAGCTATCTGTAGGGTCAACCGTCTCGACAATGGTGACGATGAGGAAGGATCGGAAGAGAGTAAGGAGTTCGGATTCATCGTCGATTACCAGCAGTTGTTTGGAAATCTTAAGTCAGCAATGGATACTTACACTGGCAGAGCATTCGAAGGTTATGACGATGAAGATGTTGCTGGTCTTATCAAGGATAGAAGCAAAGAAGCCATCAACTACTTCAAAGAAGTCTATGAAGAACTCGAAGAGCTCTGTGAAGGCGTGGAAGAACCTCGTGACGACTTGCAATACCTGCACTATTTCTGCGGCGAGTCCGGTGGAGATGAGAGTGAAGAGGAAATATATGCACGCCTGCGCGAGAAAATGTATCGCCTTGTAAGCAGATTGGTGAGAGCATTTGCAGAAGCCAAACCGTATCTGATTGATGTATGCCCTCAAGCGGAAATCAATCAGTACGAGAATAAGGTACGTTTCTATATCGAGCTAAAGCAGACGATTGGCAATAGCAGTGGTGACTTCCTTGATTACAAGTCATATGAGCCAGATATGCGTAAGCTGATTGACAACTATATCGTAGCATCGGACAGCATTAAAATCGGAGAGTTTGACGACCTGACACTTTTAGATTTTGTAGAGGATAAGGGGCAAATTCTCATACATGATGTTCCTGATGGAAAGAAGGAAGGCGCGGCTGAAGCAATCGAGAACAATATACGTCGTAAGGTTGTTGAGAAAGTTACAGTTAATCCAAAATACTACGAGAAGATGTCAGCAATCCTCGACAAACTCATCGAGGAGCGTAAACAGGGAGTCAAAGATTACAAGGATCTTCTGGACTACTATGTTCAGCTTGTTAAGAACGTGGAAAACCCGGAAGCTAACGAAGACTACCCTGAAGAAATACGAGGTAGTCGTGCCCTTCAGGCTATCTATGACAATTTGAGTGACGATGGCACCGTGTCGAATGTTGAAATTGCTAAAGACATTCATGAGGCAGTTCTAAAGAATCGTATTTCTGGTTTCCGCGGAGATACCGTAAAGGAAAACAAGATCAAGCGAGCTCTGTACAGCATCTTGAACGATGATATGGAGGTTGAGCGCATCTTTAAGATAATAAAGAAGCAGGAGGAATATTAATGCAGATTGTCGTTGCAGGCATACCGATTGATGTTCAAAAAAAGAATATCAAGAACATGCACCTGCAGGTGAAACCACCTGACGGGCATGTTGTTATTTCTGCGCCTGCATCTATTGACGACAAAGCAATAGAGGTTTATGCACGAACTAATTTGAGCTGGATAAAGAAGCAAATTAAAAAATTCGAAGATCAGCCTCGAAGCAGCAAGCGTCAATATGTTTCCGGAGAAACAATTTATATATGGGGAAACCAGTACTTCATCTCCTTTGTTCATGACAGCCAGAAAAACAGCTTCACTATCGATGGCAATCAAGTCGTCCTTAGAATGAACAAAAACAGCACTGTTAAGCAGCGTGACAACTATGTCAAAGAGCAGTACCGCGCTATGCTGAAACAGGAGATTGAACGTTATCTTCCGAAATGGGAGCGCATTACTGGGCTTCATTGTGACAGCTGGCAGACAAAATATATGATCACTCGCTGGGGTACTTGCAATACGGAAAAAAGAAAGCTCTGGTTTAATCTGCAACTTGCACAAAAGCCGTTGGGGTGCCTTGAGTTTGTGATTTTGCACGAACTGATTCACTTGATTGAAAGAAAGCATAATGCGACCTTCACTGCCTACATGGATATGTATATGCCGAATTGGCGTGACATCCGTAGAGAGTTGAATGACCGTAAGCTCGACTATTATGATGCACAAGATGAGAGCCCTCTTAAAAAGCTAATTGACACCAGTAGATTTGACGAAGTTAAAGATGTGGCTTTGGAATATCTTGATCAAGAGAATGCCTTAACAGCTGGAGAAACTTGCTCTGATATTGAAATAGAAAACGTGATTCGAATTGAGCAACGTCAGGAAGGCTTCATCGATTTTGATGTCGTTGTCTCTTGTGATATAGAGAAAAAAGGGACGAGGGGTAGCAAGGCTCAGTTCTACGAAAAATGGCTTGATGTTCATTGCCGCGTGTCTCTTGGCATTGACCTTTCTGGTTTTGAGATAACGGGAATAGAGCCATGCGAAACAAAGGAAGAGAACGAAAACAGTAGATTCTCCGGTGAACTTGTACCGATCATCTCCCGGGAAGACCTCGAAGATGAAGCTGCACGTTTTCTCGAGAAATACTATCCGGAGGCACTGAATAAATGTGTGCCCGTTCCAATTCGACAAATCGCTGAAGAGAAAATGGAACTCAACATTGTTGAAAACGAACATCTATCGGATGACATGTCTGTGTTCGGCATGATTGTTTTCGAAGATGGGAACATTGCCGGAACTAACAGAAAGATCATCATTCGGAATGCAAAACGCGGAAGCATGTATGTCGACCCGAGGGTGTTCTACGAAAGAACTCTTGGTACGCTAAACAGCACAATTGCCCATGAGTGTTTCCATTGGCATCGACATCAGCCATACCATGCTCTTATGAAAATGATAGGAGCGAAGGATGGAGTTGGCAAAAACATTCAATGCGCTATTGCCGCCAATCGGGATAGCTCTGATAATTGGAAAGCTGTCGATTGGATGGAGTGGCAGGCAAACGAAATCGCTCTCAAAATTCTGATGCCATATAAAACGGCAAAGGAATACTGCGAGATGATGATCTGCGAATACACGGGGCAACTCGACGGACATGAGCGCATGGCTGCGCTTGAACGTGTTGTTGATAATATCGCAGACTTTTACGGAGTATCGCGACAAGCAGCAAAGAACAGAATGAGGGAGTTGGGCTTCCAAGAGGTAGATGGCGTCTATTCTTATCTGGATGGGCAGTACATTCGTCAATTCCAATACAGCTTGGATGCACTTGGTGCTGGTCAGACGTTTTCAATATCGACCACAGATTTATTCAAAGCGTATTGCTTTAACCAGCGATTCCGTGAATTGCTCGATAAGGGACAGGCTGTTTATGCTGACGGGCACCTGTGTTACAACAGCCCTGAATACATAGAGTTCGATAATGACGGCATAGCTCGGATGACAGACTACGCATTGGCGCACGTCGATGAATGCTGCTTCATTTTCGACCTTGGGCACACGTTCGAGTCAAGGTATCAAGGTGTTCGCTATTACCAACAATTCCTGACAAAGACCAATTTCCAGTTGTCCAGCGCGGAGCTCTCCTTTGAAGAGAACAATCCGCACAATAAGGCATTAAGTGCCGTAATGGACGATGCTGCAAAGAAATCGTCGAGGCAAAACCGCCTACCCGGTTCGTTCGGGGAAACCCTTGTGCGCTTGATGGACGAACAGCATATTTCGATAAAGGCACTTGCAGACAGGTCTCTGGTTGGCGAAAAAACCATCCAGAGAATCCGAAACGATGAGAATTACACAACGACCAAGCAAACGGTTATTGCACTTTGCGTTGGACTTCGTCTTTCACCTGCAGATGCAAAATACTTTTTTGATAAGAGTGATTTTAAACTGAACACAAAAAGGAATGAGGATTACATTTACCAATGCATACTTGCTGCATGCGTTCACAATTCGGTTTACGCAATAAATGAAATGCTGAAGAAGCATAACATACCGCTGCTCGGCAGCTCGGCGGAGGAATAGGAGGAGATATCGATGCCATCACTTGGGAAAAGCATAGATTTATATCTGATGGATGGAACTGCTACCGGCAGGTGGCAGGCAACACTGTCCAATTGGAACTGCATCGCATACAAGATTCCGCGCGATGATTTAAGGAACTGCGATGACCTTCCGGAGCTTCATGCGCCGGGGGTGTATTTCCTATTCGGTCGCGACGACGAATCAAATCGGCAATTCGTCTATGTAGGTGAAGGCGATGATGTTCTTAAGAGGCTAATGCAACCTCATGGTTTTGAGAAAAGTGATGCTTTTTGGGTAGAAGCGATAGTATTGGTTACTCCAGACAACACTCTGGACAAAGGAAAAATCAAATATTTTGAAAACCGCTTCCACGGAATCATTAGCGAGGCGAAACGATATATCGTAAAAAACGCTAATACTCCAACCCAGTCACAGCTGCCAAAAAAAACGAGAGATCTACTTGAAGAGTTCATTATTAACACGCAACTAATTATGCCAGCTCTCGGTCATAAGGCATTGGAGCCACAGCCATCTCATGATACAGAAGGAGCAAAAGATGATTTGCTTTATTTTTCAAGGAGTCATGGAAAAGGAGGCAAGGCAACTGGCAAGCTTGAGGATGATGGTTTCTGGGTTTTGAAGGGAAGTTACATATATCCGGAACCTGCGGACTATCTCCCTATCGGAGTAAAGAAAGCCAGAGAACTGCATGCTTCCATAATTGATAAGAACGGGATATTACAAGAGGACATTTCTTTTGGTAGTCCGTCTTATGCATCGTCATTCGTGTGCGGCAAAAACTCAAATGGTTTGATTGAGTGGAAAAACGCAGATGGTGTACCGCTTAAGGAAATGACAGAGGACGCTTCGCCTACAGGAAAGGAAGCATCATCTAAAGCTCAGATTCATTTGGTGAGTTGGGATGGCGTATTAGTGCTTCGCCTTGCTTCAAAGAAAGCAATAGCACATGGATATGTTGCAGAAGATAGCTTTGTAGTGGTTAAAGGTTCTCAAATGTATCCAGAAGTGCGCACATCATGCAGGGAGTGGATCCGAACGCAGAGAAAAGAATTAATTGATACCGGTGTAGTTAATGACTACGTATTTATAAATGACGCATCTTTTTCCAGTCCATCTGCCGCAGCGGCTTGTATCGTAGGTGGCGAGTCAAACGGGCAGATTATGTGGGTGACTGAAGATGGCGTTAAGCTAAAGGATTTATAAGGGAACCGGAGGGAGGACATTTATGCAGCAGAGTTATTTAGATACTAATATTGGCGATAAAGAATTTGAGATGCTTCGGGATCAGGAGCACGTTGAGGAAGTATGGGCTGTGATGAAGCCTATTGTAGAAAAGTATGCAGACGGATATCTTGATGGCATTGCGCGTCACGGTTCATCGTCTCCGAAAGACAACTTTTCCACGTTTTTACAGGAGTTAATCAGCAAGAACGACAAGCTTCATGACAAATATCATGAAGTGTTTGATATGGACATCATGGAAGATGAATATGCCGAAGACACAGAAGGCTTTAAGAGTGCAGTTCTGAAGACGGAAGTTGATGTAATAAGGAAGACACTTCAGAGCAAAAGTGAAGCACTGAAAGAATGGAAGAGCAAGTTCTTTGCTGCCAAGAGCCAAGCTCTTTATGACACTTTCTATAACATGATCTCATTCGCCGCTGAATACGAAGATGAAATGGATGAGGACGCCATGAATGAGCTTGATGCTGTGGCGGAGTGCAAACTTGCTGAAATGGAAGACGATGCCTGCTACAAGTCTGGAGTACTTGGATATGGAATTGTATCTAACATATTAAATCACATGTACCCGAGAACATTTCCGGGTACATATAAAGCAGGGGTATGGTCGTTGTACTTCCTATCAGATGGTACTAAGCAGATACAGATGCCTTCCGGAACATCTGAGTTCAGTATGGTTAAGGATGAAACGTGGTCGAAGACCGGCATTTACGAGATGGAGCATAATTACTTCTTCCCTTATGAGGTATTTTGCATTTACTCACTTAGAATCTATAGAGCTCTGGCGGATAAGATTTCCGAGAAATTTGATAAGGAATATCCCACGGACTTTAGGTTCTTGCTTACTAACAGCTTCTATGAGTATGTAACGAGCGAGAATAAAGAATATATTGCTACTTTGGCTGGCAATGATGATGTGCTGAAATTCAATACACCGTGGTAAGGATTTATGGATAAAAAAGAATTACTGAAAAAATACTTCCCGAAGATCGATGACTTCAGGGAAATACAAGAACCGACAATAGACGCTCTTATTGACGGGGAAGATGTCTTATGTCTAATGCCAACAGGCGGCGGCAAGTCTTTGATTTATCAAATTGCTGGTCTTGCAATAGAGAAGACCACGCTGGTGATATCTCCACTTGTTGCGTTGATGTCGCAGCAGTGCGATAAATTAAATGAAAAAGGCTTGTCGGCAATAAACTTTTCTGGCATGGACTATAGAAAACAATTTAGAACCATCACGGATATGTCACATCGAAAGATGCCTCGCTTCATTTTCACATCACCTGAGCGAATATCCAATGATGGATACTTGGAGTACGTATTAAAGAAACAAAGCAAGGAAATAGGACTTGTGGTCGTTGATGAAGTTCATTGCGTTTCACAGTGGGGTGAAGGATTTAGACCGGCATACAGAAACATCCCACTTGCATTGAATAGAATATTTGGAGAAGACTGGGCGCGAGTGCTCTGCCTGACGGCGACACTTAACGAAAAACAACAATCGCAGATCCAAGAGGAGTTCCACATTACCAAAACAATAAAGGGAGAAAAACTCTGGCGCGACAATTTGCATCTCGAAATCCTGAATCTTAAGGACGGAAAAGATGAAACGAAGGATAGTGAGCTGGAGAAAATTATTGAGAAACATGCAGGCGAGAAAATACTGGTGTTTGCTCATAGAAAGTTCGGAAACAAAGGCACTACACGCACATTGTATGAAAAGTATAAAGATACCTTTGAAGGCGTTGCGTTCTTTGATTCTGACATGAGTGACACTGATAAAGCTGCAGTAATGGACGGATTTATCAGCGGTGACGTGAAAATTGTATTTGCTACTTCTGCATTCGGAATGGGTGTAGATATTGAAGATATACGTGTTGTAGTTAACTATTTGATTTCGGAGACGGTTGAGCAATACTATCAGGAAGTAGGAAGAGGTGGCAGAGATGGCAATCCGGCATACGGTTATCTGCTGTATACCAACCAGTCAAAACGAGGTCGCAGGATGCTTCTTAATAGCACGCTATGCACGGAAAAAAATATTCGTGATGAATGGGAAGCGAGAAAGCTTGAAGCTGGACAACCATTTAATCATGTCAACTATGAAACCATGAACGACGAGCAGAGGACGGCTTTCTCACTTTTGATGGACTATGGTCTTATATCGATTGTTGCAAAAGGTGTGCAATCACTAAAATGCTTTGAAGCAATCTCACACGAGGGAGAAAAATTCTTGAAGGATATGGCGCAATATTCGAAGACCGGACTCGTAAAAGTGATTACAAAGAAATCCGGGAAAAATATCAACTCTCTCATACTTGAACTTTGGAAGCATTGTGTAGAGGGCGATATAAAGATGAAGTCGGCACCAAACAAAGCAATTTTTTATACAACGAAACAAGAACTTGATGATGCGTTAATAGATCAGATGTTGACGGATCAGGAAAACAAAAAAGAATCAAGAGTCCAAGCTTTCGAGCAATTCACAACAGGTATCGAAGCCGGGAGGACGGCAGAGGAGCTTGTGAAGGAGGCGTTGGACATATAAAGGAGGCAACGGCATGGCGGTTTTTATACCGAGCATAAAACCTGAAGATTTTAATAACAGCTACGGTGAAATGAAAGTGTACGAGGCGTTGCGTTCGCTAAACGATAAATACGCGGTCTTTTACTCGTTCAGTTGGGTTGGCGTGAATGAGCAGCGGACTATTGGCGAGGCTGACTTTGTGATCCTTCATCCTGAAAAAGGCTTACTTGTTATTGAAGTAAAGTCTGGCGAGATTGAGTATAAGAATCGAGAATGGATTCAAACAAACACGCGAACAAGAGCCTCCAAGAAAATAGATCCGTTGGGTCAAGCAAGAAAAAGTCAATTCGAGTTAATGGATAGGTTATACAAAGCGGAACTGGGATTTCCAATTCCGATGATGTGTTACTGCGCATGGTTCCCATCAGTCGAGATGCCAGCAGAACGATTATTGCCATCCGAAGCAGCGAAAGAGATTGTTCTTGATAAGGGAAGTCTTGAGAATCCGGAGAAAGCACTCGACGAATGTTTCAGTTACTGGGAAACAAAGTACAGAAGCGTTCATCTGGATCAGCACCAATTTCGCAAGGTGGTAGATACGCTTTGTCCTCATTTCCATGTTGTTCCGAAATTAAAAACTAAAATTGAGGAAATGGAGGCTTCCTACATTCAACTTACTAACCAGCAGTCTGCTTTGCTCGATTTTTTAGAAGAGCAGCGCACAGCGGTTGTTCATGGTTTGGCTGGAACCGGTAAAACGGTGCTCGCTGTAGAAAAGGCAAAGCGGCTCGCATCAGAAAAGGAATCTGTACTGTTCCTTTGTTTTAATAGTTTTCTGCGTGACATGCTGCGCCAGAATAACGCAATCCCGAATGTGACGTTTCACAATGCGCATTCACTCGCCTTTGAGATTATGGGGCAATCAGATTCTCCTATCGAAGAGGTGCTCGAGGAGTTCGAGGAGTATCTTGAGGTGGTTTTTGATGCTGAGAGTTGGAACTACAGCAATATTATTGTTGACGAAGGTCAAGACCTTGATGATCGACTCTTGAACAGGCTATACGAACTTGTCAGAAGAAAGCAAGGATGCTTTTATGTGTTCTACGACCGTAATCAGTACGTTATGAAAAATCAGCTTCCTACTTGGATTGAAGATGCAGAATGCAGATTAGTGATTCACAAGAACTGTCGCAATACCGCAGAAGTGTTCAAGACGTCATGCGCCATCATGGGACTCGAAAATCTAACATTCAATGAAGTTCATGGAGAGGTGCCTTCGGTAAGCTTTTACACAAAAGAAAGCGAACTCGATGCATTGGTTGGAGGCTTCATCAAGCGGTGCATCTATGAGGAATTGCTGCCAGAAGATATTGTTATTCTTACTTCAAAAACCATCGAGAACTCGTGGATTACAGCAGATAAACAATATGGCGGTCAAAGTCTGTCTACTACTAAGGAAACGGGCAAGATCCTATTTACAACGATACGTAAGTTTAAAGGATTGGAAGCAGAGGCGATTCTTATCATCGATAGCTCTATGTCGTCCTTAATGAATGAGGAAAACAGACGACTTTTATACGTCGGCTCATCGCGAGCAAAGAACGTATTGAGCATCGCAATGCTCGAGGATATTAATGGTAATGATATGGGAGATTTCCTTCGCAGCATTGCTCCAAACAGAAATGTGCCAAAAAACAAGAAGGGACTGAAGCGACTCTTAAGCGTTTCTGTTTAGCGAGGATATATGAAAGACATTGATAAATACAGAGGCTGCCTGATTGGAGGTGCCGCTGGAGACGCATTGGGATATGCAGTCGAGTTTCTCGACGAAGGCAGCATATTCCAGAGATACAGCGAATCCGGAATAACAGAATATGATCTGGTCGATGGCGTCGCACAGATTTCTGACGATACGCAGATGACTTTGTTTACCGCAAATGCGCTGCTTCTTGGAACGACGCGAGGCATGACCAGAGGCATCATGGGAAAGTACTCGTCATATGCAGGTCTTTGCTATAAAGACTGGCTTAGAACGCAGACAGAAGAGTATCCGGTTGATCATGAGAACCCGTATGCCTACACATGGTTGGTAAATATACCAGAGCTTTTCCATAGAAGGGCACCGGGCAACACCTGTATTTCTGCGATTCACGCTGGGTCAAATGGAACCATTGAAGAACCTATCAACAACAGTAAAGGATGCGGCGGCGTAATGAGGGTTGCGCCTGTTGGTTTATACATTGAAGCTGAAAAATATCAATCGTCAGGTGAAGCACTTGACCGGATCGGCGCAGAGGTTGCTACCATCACGCATGGACATGAACTTGGTTACATTCCTGCTGCAACACTCACCCACATCATCCGGCGCGTAGCCCATGAGGAAGTGAGTATGGAGGTCGCTGTTGCTTCTGCTTTGGAAGCGACAAAGTCACTATTCAAGGATGCGAAGGAGCTGCCTTATTATCTGGAATTGATGTACAAGGCGATTGCTTTGGCGAAAGAGGATATGGACGATCTTGATGCAATCCACGCCCTCGGACAAGGCTGGGTGGCTGAAGAGACGCTGGCGATAGCTGTCTACTGTGCTCTCAAGTATCCGGATGACTTTGATAAGGCTTTGATTGCCTTGGTCAACCACGAAGGCGATAGCGATTCCACCGGTGCAGTCACCGGCAACATCGTAGGTGCCCGTGTTGGACTATCTGGGATACCGAGCAAGTACAAAGAAAACCTTGAGCTATACGACACAATCACAGAAATCGCTGACGACTTATATAACGACTGCCAGATCTCTGAATACGGTGAGTACCGTGACGAGATCTGGGAGAGCAAATATATTTATAAGACGTATCCGGAAATAAGGAAATAGAGTATGAGCAATTTGATTGTCAGGAGAAAAGATGAAATAGTTGAGCAACAAGAAGCGGAAACCACACCTCTTCGGTTTATTGAAGTTCGATTGACCGATGTGGATGCTGCTAAGGCAAAAAAAATTCTTGCACAGGCAATACATCAGGCAGGAATTGCAAAAGATGCCATCAAAGCACTTTCAAAGGACACCATGTATGTGCTTGATATTCCGAAGAAGATTAAGAAAGGTTTAGAAACCGGCGAATTTGTTTTCATGCAAAAGAAGGAAACCGGTGAGAATCTTGCTGCTATTTATGAGGTGGTCAATGGCAAGAAGAACCTGTTTGCAAATCTGACTGCAAAGGAAGTTCAGGTTGTTAACGAGAAGGCTGTACACGATCTGAGTTATGGAGTGCAGCAACTTGCTCTTCAGCAGCAGATGGCAGTCATCCTTAACGAGATAGAAGACGTGCATAAAACTGTAGCACTAATCGAGCAGGGACAAAAGGATGATCGGTTTGCGGAGATAAAGGCAGGCTATGATCAGCTGCGGTTGGCTTTACGTACTTCCGATGAGGAGAAACGAAATCGGATGATTGAAAATGCCACGCAGACAATTACTTCTGGATCAAACAAGATACAGCTTGCATTGGGTAGAAGGCTCTCTGAGTTTGAAGCGGTGCCAAGTAGCAACCTTGGCATCTATTGGAAAATGCTCACGTCTCACAAGTCATATATCGACAAGAAGGATGCGGAATATGACGAGATTGGTGAGTACTTCGAATACTACGAGACTGCATCAAGGTTGCTTGCCTATGCGAGCCTGATGGAAGATGAGCCTGAGCGAGTTGAAGAAATATCCCGTTTACATGGCGAGTTCATTAGTTCGCTGGATGCAAGCAAGCTAAAGACAATAAGCAAGCTCCATCCCGAAGAGTCTTTTGATGCCGAATGGTACATGAATCCACAAGGCTATATTGAGGGAACACGTCAGGAGTACATCGATTTTATTGAGGGCAATTACGATTATATGTCCATTGAAGCTACAGGAGCGCAGTTGTTGGAGGTTTTGGAAGATGAAGAAACTGAGCAAGAAGAATAATCCGGATCAAGAAAAAAATAAGTTTCAAAAGGCAAACGAGAAAATTGATGCTGGTAAAAAAGCTGTCGGAGGAGTCGGTCTTTTGGCAGGCGTCGCAGTCGTAGCAAAGAAGACGCTTATCTCACTTGCGAAAAAGATAATTTTCAAGGCGTAGGATATCTTTAATTAATCTTTGCATACTCCGAGCTGTGCCTGATGCGGACATTATGCTCATGTAGGACATTGAGGACGCTTCGGGCGTTGATACCGAGCTCGGCTCCGATATCCTTCGGTTTCATGCCGCCGTCGTACATGCGGAGGACTCGCTCTACCAAAGCCGGGCGGTCAGTGACTTTGTTGGAGACTTTGACCCCTTGTTGCTTTAAGTGCCTGCTGATTGTACCGCGATGACAGCCAAACTCTCTGGCGAGTTCATAGATTCTGGCACCTTCCATGTAACGTTTAACTATTAGAAGGATTTCGTCATCCATCAGGTCTTTTTGTTGCTGCTCTATCTCAGTGATGATACAATTAGGGTCGTAGGACGTGTCCGTCAAGTCTGTTGCAAGCGGCGCGGATGCGTTGGAAAGACTGGAGTTAAGCCATTCTGGCTTAAGGCTAATAAGCCGGGGGACAAAGTTCGAGTAGCGACTCAACAGTCCCACCAAAACGACTTGAACCGTTGAAAATTCAACGGTTCATTTTTTATATATACGAATTTTGTCTAAAATTGATGTTGCTTTGCTTTCTTCTGCCGGATAAAAGTGGCTGTATCAATATATTGAGGATATAGAGAAGTAAAGATAAGGCCGAAGTTTATGTTCCGACTATTGAATTTCACCGAAAAGTATCGTATAGTGATACAAAGAGGTGAAATCATGATAAAAACATATTCTATGATTATGGATGAGCTAAGTGAATACGGAAATCCCAAGACAAAGCTTGGCAGAATGGTGAAGAAAGGTACCTACACACAGATTATCAAAGGCCTTTATGAGACGGATGCAAAGACGGCAGGATATCTTCTTGCAGGTAGTATCTATGGGCCTTCCTATTTGTCCTTTGATTTTGCTCTTTCATATCACGGAATGATTCCCGAGTCGGTACATGTTTTTACATGTGCGACTTTTGATAAAAAGAAAAAGCGTGCGTACGATACTCCGTTTGGTCACTTTAGCTATAGAGATGTACCGGCAAAGGTGTATCCACTTGGCATTGCGCTTGAAACGGAAGGGGAATACACCTTCCAGATTGCTACAAGAGAAAAGGCACTGTGCGACAAACTATACACTATGAAGCCGCTCATAAGTCAGAAGGGGCTTAGGACGATGTTGGAAGACAATCTAAGAATTGACATGGCTGAAATCAGAAAACTGGATGCACAGGAACTGAAAGCAATTGTAGGAGCCTATCATGCAACCAATGTGAACCTTCTATATAAGATTTATAAAAAGGAGGCAGAGAAACAATGAATACAGTGCTTGAACAGATGCTTGCAAAGTACGAATTAAATTCGGATTACGATAGAGTAAATGCGCTGAAGGAGATATTGCAGGAAATTACGCTTTGTGGGCTTAGCCGTGCCGGCTTTTTTAGAAAGGCCGCTTTCTATGGTGGAACAGCCCTGCGAATGTTTTATGGACTGGATCGATTTTCAGAGGATCTGGATTTTTCTCTTAAGGAAAAAGATGAGGCGTTTGATCTGTCCCGGTGGTTTGCTGCTATTGAGAATGAGGCAGCAGCCTACGGGCTAAACTTATCGGTAGAGATGAAAAAGAAAGCAAAAGACACAGCCATAAAATCTGCTTTCTTAAAGGGAAACACCAGGGAACATTTACTGCTCTTTTATGATGACAAGGGCATTAACGGTGGCATTTCAGGAAACGAGGCGATAAAGATAAAGTTTGAAATCGATACCCGGCCGCCTGCAGGAGCTTCCTTTGAAAAAAAGTATCGCCTTTTGCCGGCACCCTATGAAGTCAATATGTATGATGAGCCGTCCCTATTTGCCGGCAAATTACATGCGGTCATCTGCAGAAATTGGAAAAACAGAGTGAAGGGCAGAGACCTGTATGATTATGTTTTTTACATGAGCAAGGGCGCGCATGTAAATCTACCTCATCTGAGAGCAAGGTTGATTGATTCGGATTTCATTACCGAAAATGATGCGTGCGAACTTGAGGATGTGAAAAAAATGCTCATGAATAAGTTCAATATGATTGATTACAAGCAAGCTATAGAAGATGTAATTCCCTTCATCAAAGATCCATCGAAAATTGACTTATGGAGTGCTGATTTCTTTCAGCAAATTACAGAAAACTTGATGGAGTAATTGTGCTATCACAGTAGATTTCCAGTTGGGTTTTTAGACGGGTGCTAACGCGTCGACATTAAATTTTCGTTACGGATGCCTGTGATTGAGCAGAATATGTAGTAGCCCAGATAACTTAAAAATGAAAAATGTGCAGAAGTCTTACGAAAACAAGAGAAAAATGTGCAAAATATCATTGAAAACAAGAGAAAAATGTGCAATAATACAATCAAAAGTAGGATAAAAATGTGTATTAACAATATGAAGGGTGATTCTCGGTGAAAAGAAAAGCAATATTTGAGTTGGAAAAATGGAAAAAGAGTGCGGATCGCAAACCGATGGTTTTAAAAGGCGCGAGGCAAGTAGGAAAAACTTGGCTTATGAAAGAGTTTGGCAAAACAAATTATGAGAACATCGCCTACCTAAATTTTGATGAAGAAGACGAGCTAAAGTCTATTTTCGAGAAAAACAAAAATCCGGAAAGAATTATAGAATTATTGTCATTTATCGTCGGTTTTAAGATTCAGCCGGGAGAAACTTTGGTGATTTTTGATGAGATTCAGGAATGCCCTGAAGCCCTTAATGCGCTAAAGTATTTCAAAGAAAAGGCAAATGAATACCATATAATATCCGCCGGCAGCCTGCTTGGAACTTTACTTGCTCAACCTAAATCCTATCCTGTCGGGATGGTAAATATCTTGGAAATCGGACCGATGAAATTCGATGAATTCATAGAAGCAATATATCCGGACCTAAATGAATATTATAAGAACATTGAAAAAGGACATGAAATAGAAGAAATCTTTCATAGCAGATTGATGGATGCCTATGACTATTATTTAATTATCGGAGGAATGCCTGAATGTGTTGCGTCTTGGTTAGAATTTAAAGATCCGGATAAGGTTAGAAAAATACAAGATGAGCTTATTCAGATCTATGAGAACGATTTCTCAAAGCATAATGGCAAGGTGAACAGCGGAAGACTCCTTCAGGTATTTAGGAGCATTGTATCTCAGCTATCAAAACCAAATGAGAAGTTTATGTATGGTACAGTACGAAAAGGAGGCCGAGCAAGAGATTTCGAAGAAGCAATAGAATGGCTTGTATCGGCAGGGATGATAAATAGAGTTCACAATGTTTCAAAGACGGAGCATCCGCTTGCAGCGTTTGAGAAATTGGATCAGTTCAAACTGTTTCTATTTGACACAGGGCTTCTCAAACACATGGCAGGGATAGATAATTCGGCAATTCTTGTTAAAACAGATTATCAATTTAAAGGACCGCTTACAGAAAACTATGTTTTGCAGCAACTTAAAGGACAGTTTGGAGTTGAACCTCATTACTATTCAGACAAAAATAATGAGATAGATTTCATCTTGCAGTATGGAATGGATATAATACCGATTGAGTGTAAAGGCGGACATAATATATCTGCAGCTTCGCTCAAATGGTATATATCGAAGATTCAACCTAAAGAAGCCATTCGTTTTTCAAAGAAAGGCTATAGAAAAGATGGAAAAATTACAAATTTGCCTCTTTACTTGGCACCTATTACAAAAAGTTTTTTGGATCAATAAGAACATAACGAGGAGTATAAACTATGCACAACATTATAATCAGAGAAGCAATCGTTACTGATGCAGCAGCCTGCATGGAGTATTCGAGAAAGGTAGGATCTGAGACTGACAACCTATCATTTGGAGAGGGAGGCTTTCAAATTTCGCTTGAAGGTGAAAAAGAATTCTTAGAGATGATGCATGAGTCACCGCACTCGGTTTTCTATGTTGCCGTGAGAGATGATGAAGTCGTGGGTACGGTCAGCCTGAACGGGCTTCCGAGAAGGATGAGCCACCGCGCTGAACTGGGGATTACCGTTTTGAAGTCTGAATGGGGTAAGGGTCTTGGCAATAGGCTCATGGAAACTGTGATTGATTATGCTAGGGGAAGTGGTATTGAGATTGTCGAACTTGCTGTTAGGAGTGACAATGAGAGAGCGATTAGGCTTTACGAGAAGCACGGCTTTAAAGAATTTGGAGTGTACAAATCCTATTTCAAAATAGACAAAAAATACATTGATTTCAAGCTAATGAATCTATATTTAACTTAAGATAATTCATTTGACGGTGGGTAGAAAGCTATTATATAATTTTTTATATAAGGGAAACAGGTGCAAGTCCTGTGCGGTCCCGCCACTGTGAGTCTAATTTTATTATGACAAGCCAGATACCTTTAACTCCATCATGCGATGTACATGGGAGTTGTGATTTTGGTGCGTAAATACGGTCGCATTTAAGCGACTTTTTTATTTTTAAAAACTAAATTATTTTATGAAAGGAACGACAAATGAAACAGAAAAGCAAAACTAGAAAATTATTAGCATTTGTTTTACTTTTTGCAATGACACTGAGCAGTGTTCAGTTCGCGTTTGCGAATACAGGAGAGAATGCGAATAACTCTGCTGCCGGTGAAAATCAGGTAAGCGAGAGAACGGCGCAGCCGCGCGCTGCATCCGGCAAACCTTCTACGGTGGATGAGACCAAGAACTCTCTTGATGAGCCACATTTTGCTGTTGTTGCAATGAATAAAGAGGACGGACTCATATTTGAGCCACATAATGTCTGGGTGACGGATAATGAACCGATATGGCTTGCACTTAAGAACAGTGGACACAATTTTGAAAGCCTGGACACTGAAATTAAGAAGATTGACGGCAAGGTCGGAAACTATGTCAGATATTACAATGGCGACAAGTATGATTTGAGTGGACTTGGCAAGGATGCCGGGGCACTGGTTTTCACCGAGAGGCTCGATGAGGATGTAAAAACAAAGGAATATCAAGCACTTGTTGCGCTGCTTGCCGATCATAAGAGTAAGCCTGAAGAGGAGAGGCAGTTTGACGATGTCAAGGCTGCTTATGATAAGGCTATACGAGAGCTGCCAAAGGCGGACAAAGAAAAGGCTGTAGCTCTGGCAAATGAACTTAAAAGCGCATATCAGAAATACAAGGAATGGACATCACAGGAAAAGGCAAAGGTAAGTTTTAAGGTAAGTAAGGATGGTAAGGCTGTTAACGATGCCAATATTTCTGCTGTAAACAAGTATGGCAAGGAATTCAAGGGCACGAGCGGAGCTCCGCTTGCTTTGAACAGCGGTGAATACAAGTTTGTCGTGAGCCACGGGCAGAACGAGGTGACCGGAACTTTTACGGTAAAATCCGCGGAGAACAAGACTATCGAGGCTCCTTTGATGCTTGATAACATGATCGATGACATGAAGTTCATGTCAGGAAATCCGGGGAGGACCGAACTAAATACTGTAAAGTCGGGATTTGATGCAAGTGTAAAGGCCTACGACGCTGATTCCGATCTCTATGCGAATATTAAGCCGGGAACGGCAGTGCAGGGATATCCATGGAAGTACAAGCTTTATGCTGTTTATAAGGGCGTCTATGATGGCAAGGACTACGGTGATGAGAATGAATCAAAAAATGTAATACCGTGGTCGAGCAACAATAGAAAGCTCAAGAATGTTATAAATTACGGAATGTCGGCAGACCACTTTAAGATTAAGGTGGTTCATAAGCTGGATAGCGGTTACATGCAGAGGCAGTACTATCAGGTTAACACTCAGAGGATTCCAACGCTGAGTAAGCTGAATGTAACCGACAAAAATGGAAACACCATACCTATTAGCTTTGATCCTGAGACTTTAAGCTATACATTCGATACAACGGATGATAGGCTGACATTTGACCTGGCTACGCAGAGAAAGAATGCTAACGCGAGCTACGGAAGTGCCGGAGAAGGATACGTAATCAAAATTAACGATAATTTCGTTGAGGCGGGCAAGCACGAGGTAGATGCTACTCAAGGAAACGTAACTATTTCGGTAATGAACCTGAATACATATACCGAGAATACATATAGGATTGGCATTCAGAGGGTACCTAGTCACAAAGTTACGGTAAAGAAGGCAAAGGGTGTCGAAGTAAAGCTTTTAAACCGCATGGGCGGCTCAATCAAGGCTGATAAGGTCAATGATACGGAGGCGATCTTTAATGTCGGAGCCGGTGACTACGAGTGGATTTCAACCATAGATAAGGACTATCACGCAAAGGCGCCAATCAAAGTTGAAGCAGGTAAAACCAACACCTTTGAGGCAAAGACTCCAGTCAAGGAAGCTTTGATAAAGTCACTTGCAACAGCGAGAAACTATAATATAAGCAAACCTAACCCATACAAGGAAGCGAACGGAAAGACCTTTGACTGGAAGGATCACAGCTATAAGTATGTGGTTCCGGACTATTCGAGCATCTTTGATGTAAAGATTGAAAAAGCTGATAGCGATGTCACAATTTCCAGGGGCGACTACACTACCTACGATGGAACAAAGACGAAGGCTGAAAAATGGCTAAATGGCGTTAATACACAGAAAATCAGCAAGTTTATCAATGTCGGCGGACTCAATAATTCTGTGAATATGACAGCATCAAAGACCTCCGGCAATGTAACATACTATCAGGAATACAAGATTAGCACAGCGAGAAGTACATCGCTTCATTCGCTAGATATCACAGATAACTTCGGAAAGGCTGTAGAACTTTATGCGAATGGAAAGACAGGCTATAGCGATACCGTAAACAAGTATCAGACCGAGGTTTCTAGTGATGTAAGCTCAATTGATTTAAGCTTTACCTTCCCTGGAGAAGACGAAAGTGAAGAGCTTGTCGGCAAGTATGTTGCGAAGATTCGCGGCAAGGAATATGTTCGCACGCAAGACGGTAAGCCTGTCAAAGTGAAGCTTGAGCTTGACAAAAACAAATCTGAGGAAGATGTTGAAATCGAGGTTGTAAACGCAGAGACAGGAAATGTTAGCAATAAGTACATTGTAAAGGTTACGAAGAGGCAGCCTGTAGCTTTGAGATTTAACACCAATCCTAAGGATTCACGCATAAGCCTAAAGAACGAGAAAAGCGGTAAGGCTGTAAATCCTGAGGCTGATGGAAGTTTCCTGCTCGTAAAGGGGACGTCCTATACATACACCGTTACACATGCTGATTACCTCTCTCAGTCAAAGACATTTAAGCAGGATGAACAGACTGAGATAAATGTTACCTTGATTAAGGCTCCCGTAAATACGAAGCTAAACAAGAATCTAAAGGCGGAGTGGCCAAATTTCAGATACGATACAAACAACAACGGCGTGCTGAACTATCCGCTTCCAAGAAATTCTTCAGAAACAGCCTTATATTGGGCAACAAAATTCGGAACAGCTGACATGTACGGCTCGCTCGGATGCCCAATCATGGTAGATGGATACATATATAACTATGCGGGAACAACACTTCTGAAATTCGATTCTTTTACAGGAGAAATCGTAAAAACTGCACCTATGAAGAAGAAGTCTTCATTTGCTATAAACTCGCCTACTTATGCAGAGGGTATGATTTTCGTAGGACTGGAGGATGGAACGATTCAGGCCTTTGATGCAGAGACTCTGGAGTCTCTGTGGATCTATGAAGCACCTCACGGCGGACAGCCAAACTGTCCGATTACTTACAAGGATGGCTACATATATACAGGCTTCTGGGTTGGTGAGGAGAGCAGAGCGGATTTTGTTTGCCTATCTGTTACGGACGAGGATCCGACAAGAAATGACGAAGTCAAGTCAGCTTCATGGGTTCACGAGGGAAGCGGCTACTACTGGGCAGGTGCCTATGTAGGAAACGGTAATGCCGGTGAAATAGAGATTGCATCAAAGCAGGCCAGAACCTATGTAGTTGTCGGTTCAGATGATGGCAAGAGTACGGGAAAAGCTTACGGAGAGCTTCTTTCACTTGATCCGATAAACGGAAGAGTAATCGATTCAATCAAGGATACCTTTATTGGCGATATCAGAAGCACAATAATGTTCGATAAGGATACTGCCAGGTACTACTTTGTTACAAAGGGCGGATATTTCTGCTCAGTTAAACTAAACGAGGACGGAAGCTTTGATAGAAGTTCAATCAAAACGCTCTCTCTCCTGCCAAAGAACTACCAAAAGTACCTATCGGGCAGCTCAAAATCATACATACCTATGAGCTCATCTACACCTGTAATACATAATGGAAGAGCATATATTGGAGTCGCCGGAAGCGGCAATTTCTCAGCATATAGCGGACATAATATCTCGGTAATCGATCTGAAGAGCAACACCATTGCCTACTCGATTGAGACTAGAGGATATCCACAGGCTAGCAGCTTGCTGACTACAGCCTACGAGAAGGATGATCAGAGTGTATATGTATACTTCTTTGAGAACCTGACACCGGGAAAGATGAGAGTTATTAAAGATAAGCCGGGTCAGACTGAGCCTTCTGAGGTTGAAATCGAGAAAACTAACGACCAGAAAGAACATACGGTTGCGCCAACACTTTTCACACCGTCAGGTGCTCATGCGCAGTATGTAATTTGCAGCCCTATAGCTGATGAGTACGGAAATATTTATTTCAAGAATGATTCATCACATATGTTCATGATAGGACCTACAATCAAGGAGATTAGGATTACGAGCAAGCCAAAGAAGACTGAGTACACAGTGGGAGATACTTTTGATCCTACCGGGCTTAAGGTAGAAGCTGTATATAGCACCGGTAAGACCAGAGATATAACAAAGTATCTGGATTACAACAAGAGTCCGCTTACCTTGGATGATGAGGACTTTGAAATTAGATTAAAAACAGGCTCTAGAATGTATCAGGATAAAGATGGAAAGACTGATGTCACATATACTCCACCAACTGCATTCCTAGACCTGACAATAAAGCTTAAGAATAAAGATGACCCACCAAAGGAGCCGGTAAGAATAGCAGGCTCTGACAGATACGAGACATCAATCAAGGTAGCGCAAGAGCTTAAGAAAACGATGAATGTCGATAAGTTTGATGCAGCTGTCGTGGCATATGGTGATAACTACGCAGATGCACTGTCAGGTTCATATTTAGCAAAAGTTAACAATGCACCGCTTCTTCTAATCAACGAGCATAATATGCAAGGTGCTCTAGACTTTATTAGAAACAATGTCAAAGCAGGAAAATCGAGCAAGGTTTACCTCCTGGGAGGCAGAGCTGTAATGCCTGAACTTATGAGAACAAAGCTGGAGGATAGCTATACTGTAAAGAGACTTTCCGGCGATGATAGGTTTGCAACTAATATAGCCATCCTAAAGGAGGCAGGTGTAACTAATGAGGAGATAATTATTTCCTCCGGATACGGATTTGCAGATAGCCTTGCCGCATCGGCAACTGGAAGACCTATACTTCTTGTAGGTGATGAAATGACAAGTGGTCAAATGGCATACTTGAAGAGCCTAAAAACCAGAAAGTATACAATAACGGGTGGCTTTAAATCTGTAAACAGAGCAATTGAAGGATGGTTAAGCAGTTTAGGCTCGGTGAGCAGAGTATACGGAGAAGATCGATATATGACATCCCTTGAAATAGCAAAGCACTTCTTCAAGAATCCTAAGAGTGTGGTTATAGGATATGGAGATAACTTCCCTGATGGACTTTGTGGAGGGGTACTTGCTGAGAAACGTGGGGCAGCAATGCTTTTGATTAATGAGTACAACTTTGATTTTGCCAAGCAGTATGTAAAGGATAATGCAATAAAGGATCAAGTAGTGCTTGGAGGAAAAAGATTAATATCGGACGATTTGCTAAATTATATAGTTCGATAGCAAATGACAAAAACAGGAGCATTTAATTGATATTAAACGAAGGGTGATGTTGCAGAATAGGTGATTCTATTCTGCGTATCAAAAAAGAGGGCTATAGGACAAAAATTGTTGATGAAAATCGCCATGCGCATTGAGAATTCAA